>B570J14230_10000004_pt1 | contig 109568 bp, 125 predicted proteins | sample LakMenepilimnion_3_FD_14230 | JGI IMG/M metagenome (IMG submission 14230) | reverse complement strand
ATATGTCAGGCATAGCTTTTAGTAAAAATTTGCGTTCAATTTCTAATTTCATTAATATAAATATGTTTTAGATTATATTTTTTATAGCAGCAAAGATATGACTTTTTTATTAAATTTATATTAAATGTCAAAAAAAAATCCTATCATTTTGATAGGATCGAATTTTCTCTATTTTCTCATTTTTTTCTTCTCCTTGTACATTACTATTGCTAGAGTAGACAATAGAACTACAGGTGTGGCAATAGCCGCGTAGATTTCTGAATTCATTAATGAATTGGGTTTAGTGTGGGGTTCAGTACCCACCCTACTTGGAGTAGACCCCTCTGTTAAGAGGAATTAAGAGTTAACCACTACGAAAACTCTTTTTAAGTAGAGTGGGTTTTGGTACCCACACTGTCTGAGACAGACCCCCTAATTAAAGGGTAGTTAACCACTACGAAAACTTTGCGTGGAGTTTGGTATCCACCCTGTAAAAACAGACCCCTCCGTTAAGAGGATTAAGAGTCAACCACTACGAAAACTCTATAGGTTATACTTTGTGATTTTTAAAAGTTGTAAAAAACCGCAAATTTTGTGAGGAAGGGTAGGATTCGAACCTCCGAAGACTTAAAAGCCAGCTGTGTTACGACACAACCACATTTGACCACTTTGTTACTTCCTCATTTTTCGGACGGTGACCGCCTCCTATTTGGGCTCAAGCTTCGTGCTTTACTTTTAATTTCCCTCACCGTTTAGGATAATTATCTCTTTTGTTACACAAAGATAATACTTATTTCTTATTCTGCCAAATTTTTCTTCAAAATATTTCGACAAGTTTCTTTCCACTCAAAATGATCTACATGAACTGGGAAACATTTACTTTGGTCAAATTTGTTACTTTCAAATATATCCATTAACTCAATATCATCATCATCTAAATGAAATACAAAATCTTTACTTTCTAGGAAAATAGATTTAGATTCCATACAAGTAAAATGAATATTTTCTAATTTAATACCACATTCTTGAGCAACATCAAATAATTTTTGATTCTGTCCTTCTATCCAATGCCATTTCTTTTCTTTAGCGGCTTCATCGCTAAAACGAGAAGTAACAATCCACACCTCATGACCTTCACTTACCAATTCTTTGGCAAATGTTTGAACATCCTTTCTTGATAACGTATGGTCAAAATCAAAACTTACTTTCATAGTACAAAGATAATACAAATAATTAATATATACAATATGATTATTAGAAAACTCGGAGATAAAAAACCAAATGTACTTTTGTTTCAAGGATCACCAAGAGACAAGGAAACTTGTTCAGGTATGGATTCAAAAAGTGAACTTGTTGTAAACTATATGATTGAACAATGGTCTCCTTTTATTAACTTCAAACTTATAGATCTTTCTGTTAATCAACATAAGAGACCTACTATTCAACCTTGTAAAGGTTGTGTTTCAACTGCGGGTGGATATCACTGTCACTTTCCTTGTTCTTGTTATAATAAAGGTGATAAAAAAATGCCGGACTTATTACAAGAATTAGATGTTTATAAGTTATTACAAGAATCAGATGCTTTTATAATTGTTTCACCAATTCACTGGCATTCATTAACTTCACAAATTAAATTATTATTTGATCGTTTAGTTTGTATTAATTTAACAATGGATGTTTGGGATGCTATAAATGTAATAGGTAGAGAAGGTATTAAAGATCCTAAAGTAACGGGTAATCTTTCTAAGGCTAAAAAGTATGATAGTTTATTAAGAAATCATTTAGAAGGAAAAGTTGCCGGGTTCTTTGTACACGGCGATAATGGTGCTGATGATTATAGTACTAGAGAATTACCACCGTCTTATGATGTCTTAGATGATGGCTTTCAAAACAATCCTAAAAATGTAGTTATGCCTTTTGTAAATCAATTAAAATATTCTGGTGTTTATGTACCAGATGAATTAATACAAACATTCTACATAAATAAAGGTGTTGATTATTATACAGCTAATTTAACTGTACTAAAGAATAGAGAACTTTTTGAAAGAGCTGATCAACTGATGGATAATTTACTCAACTATCTTAGAATCTCCGGTGAAAAATAAATTAGTTTCTCTTAGTAATTTTTCTAACTTCATAGAGTCTTCTGAGATAACATCCCAACCATCACCATTATTAACAAATAAAAAGTAATATTTTTCTCTATCTATTTCTACGTCATAAACCCTATCGATTTTTGAATCATGATCTTTTAAATCATAATTTCTAGACCAAGATAAAATGTGATTTGATTCTTCATTTGTTTCAAAATTAACGGCTTTGAAACTATAGTAGTCTTCTAAATCATCAACTACCCAGATACCGTACTTTTCTTTATCAAAGTAAACTTTTCCCATATTATAAATTTTTTTTAATCACTTCTGAAAATAACTTTTTGAGTTCTTTTGTTAACTCGATGTTATAATCATCCAATGTAACTTCTGTTACATCGATATCTTCGTAAGTGATTTCACAATCTGAATATGGTGGTGTGTAATAATCACCTGGATCATAATCTACTCTTCCATCTACTTCTAAATCATAGACTATTAATAAATCTAATCCATCCACTTCAAATGACATAAATTCACTTTCTCTAATAAAGCGACCTTCATTTTCACATATTAATTCTTCCCAATCTTCTGATTTTTTACAATCAAAATCAACAGGCTCGTTGATTTTACTTAGGTCTAATGAATATGTAGAAATAAAGTTTGTCATATATATATTTCGTTTAGAATATAAAGATACGAAAAACTATTGTAAATTCAAAATTTTACAAGATTTTATATAATCTGGAAGATATTTTTCAGCTCTCCATTTAATTAAAGAATATGTTTTCTCCCATTCAGACTCTGTGTGTTGTCCTTCATTTTTTCTTAAAGGCACAAATGTAATTTTTGATAAGTCATTATCAGTCCACATTTTAGCAACATTTAAAATAGAAATTGAATTACCACGACCTAAGTCAAAGTTTTGACCTCTCCAATCACCTTCACTTATCTTAATTAGACCATTACATATATCTTCAACGTGAGTAAAGTCACGAGATTGAGAACCATCACCAACAACTGTTAGTTTTTCACCTTCTTCAAACTGTCTACCAAATTTAGCAACTACAGTAGCCCACTCACCAATTCTTGGTTCTCTTGGACCATACACATTATAAAATGTAGCCATTGCGCAATTCATATCAAAACAATTAGCATATGTTTTTAAGATACCCTCACCAACAACTTTATAATAAGTATAAGGACTAATATAATCACCATGATTTTTAGAAGAGGTAGTAGCATAAACAACTATACCAGATTTAGATAATCTGGCAAACTCCATAACTTCAGAAGTACCTAAAGCATTTGAGCTAAAGTATTCTGTTGGATTATCAAAAGATGGTTGTATTCTTGCTTTTGCTGCTAAGTGAAATATTCTATCAAATTTATATCCAACAAAATATTTATTAATATCCTCAACTTTACCAATAATCAAATTTGCTTTTTCATTTTGATTTTCAATAAATGAAGACTCAGATGATAAGTCGTCTAATATGAAAACTTCATCACCTGAGTTAATTAATATATCTACTAAATTAGAACCTACGAATCCTAATCCACCGGTAACCAATGTTTTCATTAGCCAGCCACTTTTTTTATCTCTGAGAAAATTGATTTTCTAGGTTGTCTTATTTTTACATCATTATGCGAGTTGTCGGTATAATCAACAACAGCTGATTTATGTGACCTATCCTCTTTTAATGGACTTTCACCAAAACCAGATGAACTTTTCTTATTAGGATTAAACATATCACCTAATTTTTGATAAGTTGATTCCCAAGAATTTCTTGGCTCACCTTGTCTTTCAAGAAAAGCAAGAATTGATTCTTTACTAATCTCGCTGAATTTTTTACCGGAAGCTTGAACAGCTTCTACTAATGAATTGAATGTTGACATATATTTTATTTTAATGTAATTACTTTGTTAAAACCTTCATCAGGTGTTATTGGTTGATAAGAAGAAATCATAGACTTAACAATTCTCATTGGAAGATCTTTGTTTTCTTCTTCAATTCTTTTTTGGTTACGTCTTACATATTCATCATCTGATAAAATAGGAAATATAACTCCTAACTTATAGTAATCATCTGAGAAATAGTTTAGATTTTGCTTTCTACGCTTAGAAGCCATGTGTGTCATATCAACAATCACATTCTTCTTAGCCACATTAGCATCTAAAAACTTTTGAGTTAAAACTTTATCTACTTCTTTTTGGTCTACATTGTTAAATGCCTCAGTATAGTTTCTTGAACCATAGACTTCCATAACAGTTTCATCACGACTAATTACTTCAGTCGTTGGAAAGTTTTCTCTAATCCAAGTTGATTTACCAGATAGAGGTGGTCCGATAAGGATAATAACAAATGGTTCTTTTAAGTTTTTAATACTCATATTGATTGAATTGATTTTTTAATTATTTCTGAGTGGTCAAATGCCATATCAACGGTTACATCACCATTATAACTAACATCATTCCAAGTACATTCTGTAGCATCGTCACCAGCTTTAACAACTGGTATTTCATCTAATACAATAACAAAGGCATGACTAACACAATTTTTATTACGAGGATCTCTGAACTCTTTATCAAAAGCACCCACATAAGTAAAGTATTTACCAGGTATCATAAGTCCTGTTTCTTCTTCTAACTCACGAGAAGCAGCATCCAAAGGAATCTCACCTTCATCAATGTTACCACCTGGGTTAGCCCACATACCAACAAATGGCGGTCTACCTCTTTTAATAGAAAGTACTTTATAGTTTGTTCCAGTATCTACTAAAACAATTAAGTCAACACAAGACATTCCTGTATCAACAATATCATTACCAATAACTCTTAGAATATAAGAGTAACCTATAGTTAGTTTATTTTCTGATTTATTAAAGAAGTTACCAAAGTTGGTATAAACTGTATTCTCTTTAATATCAAGAACCTTCAACGGTCCTATCCACTCAGATGTATTAAATTGATTAAACTTTTTTATAGTCGCCATTATCGAATGTTATTTTTCATCTTACAAAGATATGATTTATTTATTAATTTACCAATATAAAATTAATATATAGTGTATATGATTTCAAAGTATAATAGTTTTGTTGTAGATATGTTGTTAGAGAAGGCTATCAATGAGTCTTTCTTATACTATTCACCAAATGTTAGAAAAGCTTTAAGTAGAATAAAAGGTAATGATATTGCTACTGAGTTATTAGGTTCAGAAGGAACTGATGTGAAACCAGATATGACTTTTATTGATTTAGGTAAAGAAGGTTATTTTTCTTTTATCACAATGAGGAATGCTAAACCTTTAATTACTGCTAAATATCCAAATACAGATTGGTCAATAAATATTGATACCAAACCAATGCCAGATCCTGAAACGTATTCAAATGATTTACATGAATTTGATATGGATTCTGATAGAAGTGATGCTAGTGGAGTGTTCAAGAAATCAAGAAATGAAGTTGGTTTGGGCAGATTTGTTAATAAACTATTTCCTGGTAAATATAACTCAAAACAGATAGAAGAATTTATAAACTCATTCAAAGCAATTTTAGAAAAAGCTGGAGAGTATTTTGAATTAGTTGAAGGAGAAGATATTGAATTTTGGTATAACTCTGAAAACTACAAAGAAAAATCAGGAACACTTGGTTCATCTTGTATGGCTCAAAAAAGAAATCTATTTGGCATCTATACTCAGAATCAAGATGTTTGTAAAATGTTAATTCTTAAAGAAGATGATAAGATTATAGGTAGAGCTTTAATTTGGAAGTTAGAATCTATAAGAAGCTTAGGTAAACCTGTTGAAGGTGTTGAATATTTTATGGATAGACAATACACTATTAAAGAATCAGACGTTCAAAAGTTTAGAAACTATGCTAAAGAACAAGGTTGGTGTTATAAATCTTATAATAATCATCATAGTTATTCAACTGTTAATATAGACGGTGAAGATAGAAATGTTGGAATGACTATTAAAGTAAAAGATAAAGATTATAACAGATACCCTTATATGGATACATTTAAAAGATATGATGTTAATAATGGTATTCTACATAATGATGATGAACAAGATTCTGATCACGAAGGTCAGTATATCTTAGAGGATACTGGTGGTGGTTATACAGAAATCGAAGGTGGTTATTATTCTGAATGGTATGATAGAAGAATTCCTGAGGACGAATCTGTTTGGTCTGAGCCACTTAATGACCATTTATATGCCGATAGAGCTGTTCAAGTAGAAAGAGGTGGTAGAAGAAGAATAGGTTGGTATCCAGAAGATTATGATGATGTATTTTATGATGAAGATCATGATGAATACTTTCATACAGATGATTCAGTTTATTCTGAAATTGAAGGAAGAAGTCTATATGAAGAAACTGCTGTTTTAGTAGTTGTTGAAATCTTTGGGGATGGAGATGTACCAAGTTCTAGTGATCAATATATGTATGAAGGTGATAGAGATATTAAAGAAATAGATACAGATTGGTTATGGTTTGATAAAATATCTGATAAGTTCAGAGACTGGAGAGAATATCGTTACATTAGTCAAAAATTATTAGTTGTTGATTATAAAGGCAATTATATTCCTAAAGCATTTGCTACTGAAGTTTATAATATAGAACCTAGAGATAATGCTGTTGATATAACAGGAGTTGAATACTTAACTAAAGCAGATTCTTTAGGATTAGGATATAATATTATTGAATCAGAAAAAAGACTAATTGATTGGTTTACTTATACTGAAACTATTTCTGAATATACAGATATTCTTTTAGAAAAATTACCTAAGTTAATTGACAGATATAGTGATGTTTTAAATAATAAAGGTCAGTTACAACTTCCATTCCAAGGTCAAGAAGAACAAGAATATAGAGATAAGATTTCTATGAATATGGCTTTATGTCAAGATAGATTAGAGAATTTAGAAGAAGAAACTTGGAATTAAATTACAATCTTTTCTAAGGCTTTATCACGATTGTATTGCTTAACTTTATCCGAAAAATCATCTTGCGATTAAAAGTTGAATCTTAATATTCTCTGATGTTGATGAACGGTGATAACCATCTATCAATCTATATCTATCATCTTTAACTAAAGCAATACCTCTGATGCCTTGATAATTCTTATCAGAATAATGGTCAAGGCTTTTAGTATTTACTTTTCTATAATGCTCATCCGAGCCAAAGATAATACTATCTCTTTCAACCATTTCAATTGAATATTGACGACCTTGTAAAGCCGGTAAAATGTTACCATACTCTAACATTAGAAGATATTCAATTCTTGGTGTTAAGTCAATTATTGAAAGAGCTTCATTAATTTGGTTCTCAATTTTTTGAGCAACAGAATTCTCTAATAAAACATCATCAATTTCTTGACCATAGTATCCACCACAAACTTGAACTTCCCAATTACTTGGTTCGTATGCCTTGTTGATTCTTAAAATTCTATCAATAGTATAAATATCAATTTCTTTTGAAACACCACCTAATATAGAATTAATAGCAGAGTTTCTTTTTGAAGATAAAGAGTTATCAAAAATAGAGTTATATATTTCGTTACCTATTGAAGGTATGTCAACTGTTACAACATGAGCATTTTCTAAGGTTTCACAACGGCAAATGCCTTCCTCATCACAACCGTGAGCACTACAATCTCTATTAGCGTCATAATCGTAATTAGTGTGATACTTAAAACTTACTCCAACTATCATTTGTTTTTAATTCTTGTTTTGTAGCTTTTACCATCGTCTAATTTCTTATAGATGTAAAACTGGTTATATTTTAACTTCATATAAAGTTCTCTTAAAGAAGAGCCATCTAAGGCATACCAAGTAGTTGGTAGAATTTCCTCCTTAGTAAAAGGGTTCCATCTATTAACTCTATCAATCAATCTTTTACCATCTTTGATAGGTTCATCAAAGTAGTAGAAATGGTCATGTTTTAGAGTAGCTTGTTTTAGCTTTATCTGTTCGTTTATCTTTTCAATTAAATGTCTTTTGATGAAATTCATTTATACAAATTTACCGTTAACAATTCCGTTGTGGTAATATCTGAAGTCGGTAATGTCTTTACCTTCAATTGCCTTCAAATATCCGTTGATAGCTCCAATTATATTTTGACGACCAGAAGTATTATCAGTATGAGCATACCAATCTGGGAAGTGTTTTACATGGTCTAAACAATAGTTGATTAAATAATCAGCCGCATCTTTACCAGTCCACTCTTTACCATCTTTATCTACACAAGCCAAATCATGATCAAATGAAACTAATTCAATTTCGTTAAAATGTTTATTAACAATATCAACAAATTCAAAATAGTCACGAGCAATAGTCCAGTTGTCAGTAGCCATATAATCCAATCCTAAACCCTTAACTGCGTTATGAGCCATTCCTGGAATTCTGATGTCGTCTAAAAATAATTTCATTTTTTTAATTTAAGTACACTCCTTTGTTTGTACAATAAAGGTCTAAATATAATGCTATATTAAACCAAGTTTCAAATTCTTGATTGTCTGTTGACATTTCTAATCTTTCAATTAAAAAGTCAGCCATTGGTTGAGCCCAACTCATAATAAATTTAGCTCTTAGTTCTTTTAATTTTTTCATACGTTATAATTATTGTTAAGAAATTCTTTTTCTATTTTAGTAAGTGAGTCTAACCCCACTTGACTTATTCTATCTAATATAGTATCAATATCTAAATTGTTGTAAATCCAATCATTTAAATCATCAACAAAAAATGAAAATTTCATTGAATCTAATGGTTCTACTTTAACACCAACTTCCGAATCTATATCAAAATTTCCTTTTAAAACATCTTTGGATAAATCAATCAGTTCAAATCTAACTAAATTTTCTGAAAGTACTCCTAAATATCTTTTAACTTCTATTGGTTCAGCTATAGTAAAAAATGTATAAACTCCATCTTCTTCGTAATCAAAAAAAGAATCAGCATTCATATCAGCAATTTTCTCCTTGTCTATGTCAGAAAGCCTGTCATAGTCCTCATTTAAGTCAAATGGTGACTTAGTGAATTTAATTTTGTAAACGCAGTACATAGATTATATATTCACAAATATAATAATTTTTTTTTGTTTTAGAAAATTTAAATTCATGAAACATCATGATATCCTTTATAAACATTATTAATATTATAAATATAATTGTATGGAACAGAAGAAAAGACCAGATAGTTTTGTAGAAAATCGAATGATTAAAGCCTATCCAACGGAAATTGGCGCACCAAAATTTGCTCCGGATAATATCGGTTTATTTAAAATTGAAAAAACTTCTAAGATAAAAAAATACTATTCGTCAAAATTTGAAGAAATGACGAAAGAGTATGAAAAGTTAATGTCTGAAATTAAAATGAATGAAAGACTTTATATGGCTTCTCATAATTTTGAACCAACTTCCGGCGAAATTTATCATTTATACAAAAAGGAATCCGGTGAAGAATTCCTTTCTTTAATATCTCCAGACCAATGGAAAAAATTTGAGTTTGTCGGCTCTTATAAATTTTTATCAGACGGAAGATGGGAGGTATCTTAACCTACCCATCCTTCTTTCAAACTTACAGTTTTATTGAAACTTTTACCGTCAGTATCTAAAATATAATACCCTTTTCTCATCATTTGAACAGGCTCCTTGACGTTTAAAACGTGAGGTTCAAGGATTGCCTTGTCGTTAATAATAAGTGAATCTGGATTGATATAATTGATAAAATCATCTTCATTTTTATCAGGTGATTCATCATTAAATAATCTATCATATTCATTTACATTTATTCTAACTCCGTGTTCAGCAGATACCCAGTGAATAGTTCCTTTAATCTTTCTTTCAAAAGTCATACCCGATCTTGTTAAAGGATCATAAGTACATCTGATCTCAATAATTTCCCCTAATTCATTCTTGATAACTTCATTAGCCTTAATAACATAAGCACCTTTTAATCTTACTTCACTGCCTAATTTTAATCTGTGGAATTTGTTATTGGCTTCTTCTCTGAAATCTTCCGCCTCAATAAATAATTCACCACTAAAAGGAATCATTCTCACTCCAGCACTTTCATCACCAGGATTATTTTCAACTTCAACCATTTCAGTTCCCATATCCCAATTAGTAATAACTAACTTAATCGGATACATGACACCCATTAGTCTATTAGCAACAACATTCAAATCAGTTCTTAAACATTCTTCTAAAAGTAAGTAAGAAACAACTGATTCTTTTCTTGTAACAGAAATTCTATCACAAAAATCTTTAATAGCATTTGGTGTAAAACCTCTTCTTCTTAAACCTGATATAGTTGGCATTCTTGGATCATCCCATCCTGTAACATAAGATTCTTCTACAAGTCTTTTTAACTTTCTCTTTGACATAACTGTATAGTCAATGTTCAAACGAGCAAACTCAGTTTCTTCTGGTAATGAATTTTCTAAATCACAATTTTCTAATACCCACATATATAAAGGTCTATGAACTTCAAATTCTAAAGTACAAAGTGAATCAGTGATACCTTCTTTATAATCAGATAAAGGATGAGCAAAGTCATACATTGGATAAATCTTCCAAGTATCACCAGTTCTGTGATGTGACTTAGAGATTATTCTATAAATAACTGGATCTCTTAAAATCATATTTGGAGAAGTCATATCAATGTTAGCTCTCAAGATTTTAGAACCTTCGGTGAATTCACCTAATCTCATTCTATTAAATAAGTCTAAGTTTTCTTCTACTGATCTAGATTTGTAAGGTGAGTCTTTACCAACTGAAGTTGGAGTTCCTTTCATTAAAGCAATTTCTTCAGATGTTGAATCATCAACATAAGCTAAGCCTTTTTTAATTAAAGTAATCGCACAATTGTAAAGAAAGTCAAAATAATCAGATGTATAGAAAATATTAGCTGGTTTGTAACCAAGCCATTCTATATCTTTTACAATTGATTCTACATAGTGAGTATCTTCAGTAGTTGGATTTGTATCATCGAACCTTAGATTACAAGGTCTATTATACTTTTCAGCTAATCCAAAATTAAGTATAATGGATTTAGCGTGACCAATATGTAAGTAACCATTTGGTTCTGGTGGAAATCTTAATGTTAATTTATCAAGATTATTTTTGTCTAATATTTTATCTTCAATGAAATTCATAATTTTTATATTTTTTAGTTGTCTCGCTAGGATTCGAACCTAGACTAGAAGAGTCAAAATCTTCTGTGCTGCCGTTACACTACGAGACATTGTTGTTGCTCCACTTGGACTCGAACCAAGCTCATCTGTTTCAAAGACAGATATGATCACCCATATACTATGGAGCAATAAAAAAACCCTATTCAATCAGATTGAATAGGGTTTGTAAAGTTTTAACAATACGATACCGTTATCAATCTGTTCGATTAATTTGTTGTTGTTGGTATTGTGATGTTGTTTTCATAATTCTATTTATTAATATTTTGTTTCTTTGTCGAGATGGCAGGATTCGAACCTGCGAGTTCTCCTGCTCCCAAAGCAGGCGGGGTAACCGGACTCCCCAACATCTCGTTTTGCGGTCCCACGGAGAATCGAACTCCGAACTTCGCCGTGCAGGGCGACATTATAGCCGTTTAACTACAGGACCAATTTGCGGACGTGACGGGAGTTGAACCCGCTCCGAACTGCGTGACAGGCAGACATCTTAACCGTTTGACCTCACATCCGTATTTGAGAATTCTTTTACTCTATTCTCTAAAGAGTATTTTGTCGGGTAGGTCGGAATCGAACCGACTAACTGAAGCCTCCAGAGCCCCCGTGCTTAAAACCTTAGTCACTACCCGTTTTTTACTAAAAACAAAAAACCCAGTTAATCTTTCGACTAACTGGGTAATGTTTCATAGTTAAATATTTTCTTAACTTAAAACCACATAGTTAGCCCCTTTCGTATCAGGATCCTGATCGATTACAACTTGTGGTTGCGGGTTAACGATATTTAAGTTTAAGTTTTTCATTTCAGTATATATTAAAAAGGATTTCTTCCTTTTGTTCTTATTTTATACAAATATACAACAAAGTTTTAATTTGTCAAATATTTTTTATTTTTATTTGAAATTTTCTTTTGATTTGAAATCTAATATTTCAATATTAAAAGGTGTTAATTTTCTACCTAGTTCTTCAACTATAGTAAGTATTTCTCTTTCATTATAAACAGTAATGTTAAAATGAGCAACAGCATCTATTTCAACAGCACCATCTTCTAACTCAGCAACAGTTCCTTCATCAAGAATATTAACTTCAACAGACTCTTGGTCGTAAAACAACTCACTAACTTTAGATAAACCTAAGATTATTTTATCTTCAGTGATATCTTCACCTCTTAATAATATGTCAATATTATAAGATTCTTTTGGTTCAGAATATCTGAATCCTACGGTTCTTTGATATTCATTTATTGATTGTAAATATTTCATAGATTATATATTAATTTTTAAAACAAAAAACCCTCAGATAAAAATCTAAGGGCTTTAATTCTTTAGTACTAAAAATATATTAAGAGTTAACTGTTACATTAACTGCGCTTAATCCTTTTTTACCTTCTGTTACTTCAAAGTTAACTGAATCGTTTTCTCTGATTTCATCGTTTAGTCCTGTAGCGTGTACAAACACGTCCGTTCCGTTTTCGTCTGTGATGAAACCAAATCCTTTAGCTTCATTGTAGAACTTTACTGTTCCTGTTTTCATTCTTTTATTCTTGTTTATTTTTATTTTTTGGTATTATTACCACTTGTTATATACTTAATTAAAATTTAGTTTATTATTTTTTCAGTAAATTCCTTTACCAAAAGAATCATGTTTAATTGAATCTTTACAAGATTCATCCCAAATTAAAAGTGGTATACAACTTGTATTTTTAGATATTAACTCACACTCTTCTGGAACATCATCAAAGTGTATATCTATTTCTAATTCTTTTATTTTTCTCCACTTCCAACTACCTTCAGTGAAATAAATATTTTCATCAGGTATTCTCAATCGATTAGCAACTGAATAAAGATCTCTATTATGATTTCTACCTTCACATCTAGCAGTGATGATAAATATATCCGAATATTCAGTTGAGTTTATTAATAAACTAGCCTTACGTTGGATGATAGTCTCACCTAACGTACAATCAAAATCAAAACTTATTCTTAATGGTTTCATTAGTTTATACCTAAGTCATTTAATATTTTATCTCTTAATTTAGAAATATCATGAATAGCATAAACTGAATTTCTTGTAATTAGAATATTATCATCTATTATTTTATTAACAGTTGATGTGTACCAATTTACTACACCATAAGACTCACCTATCTTTGGTTCTTTATTTTGTATTCCTTTTAATGTATTAGATGGTTTATCAAATCTAGAAAATCTATCAGGACGATCACTTGGTGTTCCAACAATAGATTGTTGAGTTTTTAGATATTTATATTCATCCCCACATTTTTCTTTTAGAATAGAAACATAGTGGTCAAAAATAGTACCACCATCAAAGACAACCATAATAGTATCTCTACCTTCAGTTGGTATAATAGAACCTATCTTTAATATTTCAACTTCTTTATTCAATGATTTTATTTATTTTATTTTTAAATATCTTTTACCTAAGATATCAATCTTTTCATAATTTTTTTCAGTTTGAGCTTTTTTAAACTCATTAAAGACTTTTCTTTTTAACTTTCTCTTTTTAATAAATGTAAACATACAATCAATATTAAAAGAGCCGGTTTCCCGGCTCATATTAGTCAAAGTCAGCGTAGCCTCTGTACAAGTCTTCGCCTCTTGTTTGTTCTTGGTCTCTTTGATAAGCAACTGTGTTGTAGTAGTTATCTAAACTATCAGAACCTAAGTCGTCACCTTTTGAGTAATCCAATTCTGGTAAGTACTCTAACAAGTCGTTACGGTTACACTCTGTTGTGTGGTTACCAGCATCTTGTTTATAATCAACTTTCAACTTGAAACCATCCCACTCACAAGAGTTGTATTGTAAATCTAAAGATTTTAATAAGTTATTAATAATCATTGATTCATAATCAACACGTTCTTTACACAAGTCAACTGATACAACTTTCTTAGTTAAAGAATCAATCTCTACATTAGAAACGTAGTTGTATTTTTTATCGTGGAACCAAACTTTATCAGTTCTAGGCTCATATTTTTTAGTGATGTTATTATTCCATCTTGATGCGCCTACACCACCACCTGAGTAATAATCATCCCATTCATCCCATCCGTATCCACCACCGTATGATTTGTATTCAGTTTTAGAAGGATCTCTATCAACAGGTAAACCATTCCAATCAACTAATAAACAAGCCTCAGCCAATTTGGTCAAGTGTTCGATATCTTGTTGTTCTGAGAATGTGTGTTCTGATCGATAACCTACAGAGATATTAGTACACTCAGAATAGATTTTAATAAATTGAACAGAGTCAGTTAAGATACCAGTTGGGTCATTTTTGTATGAGAAAGAATCATCGGCCAAGTTTAATTGTTTTGATAAAGCCTCACCAAAAACATCTGAACAACATCTTTGAGAAGATTGGAAAGTAATAACTGAATCATTACCTCTACGGTCAAATGAAATTACTTTGTTGATACCTTCAATCTTTTGGTCTTTCTGAACATTGGCAACTTTTCTTGAACCAACACAACCAACTTCTTCACCTAAGAAAAAGTAGTAAAGTCCTGGTATTTTGTTTTCAATCATATAAAGCATAATTGTTACACCAGCTTTATCATCTGCTCCTAAAATTGATTTACCATCAGTCTTGATAATCTTACCGTCAAAAACGTGATTAACTTGAGTAAGTGCTGATGTAGCAGTATCTAAGTGAGAAGTAAACATTACATCGCTCTCACCAATCTTGATAAATAAGTTACCAAACTCGTCTTTTTGTAATTCTGAATTTAACAAAGGAAAAACATCTTCCTCAGTTCCGTGAGGGTATGTTCTACTTGTTAGTTCTAGAAATTTATCTTTAATGTTCATCTTGTCTATAGTTTTTTTCTACTTATATACAAATATACGGAGGTTATCCACAATATCCAAATTTATTAAGAATTAATTTAAATAATATCTGAAATTACTTTTTTAATATATAAGTTATGTCTCAACAAATAGTTTCAAATTTAGAAAATGGTACTCTTCTTATATCGGATAAGTTTGATATAAACGCATCAGTAAATGCTGTTGATGCGACTCCATATTTTAATACAGTTGAATCAGAATACATAATTAGTTTTGTAAATTTACAAAATGTTAGTCAATTAACCAATTTTAAATATGATACTTTAGGTTTAACAGATACAAGATTCTTAAAAAATTATTATCGTATTTCTAGAGATGGTAATGCTTGGACTGATTGGTTAGACCTTAAAAGAAACATTGATAACTTTCCCACAGTTGATCCAAGAGATCCTTTATACTTAGATATTAAATGGGTTAGAGGCGGTTCTTCTCAAGTTGGTGCTATTAGAATATTAGAATATTCAATTAATGGTACTTTAGAAAGAACAATGTTTGAAAGTGCGGGCGACGGTATTAGTACTGTTAATTTAACACCAGGTGAAAATACAATTTGGTCAGCACCTTTTATTTATAAAGTATTTGACATAACTGATGTAGAAGTAATAGCACCGACAAGTCTTACAGGTGTTGATATTAAATATAGATTCTCTCAAGATAATTCAAGAACATGGTCTAATTGGGAACCATTCACAAAAGAAAACATAAGTACAACTAGAATTAATCCAATTAGATTTTTTCAAATTGAATACTCTATTACTAATAATACATCATCTACTGTAGGAATACAAGATATTAACTTAATAGGTGATTTTCAAAATGTAAGTAAAGATTATTTCAAAACTAATTTATATGGTATTAGAGAATGTTGTCAATCAAACTTAACCGGATATACTGATGCTAGTGGTAATTTTGTACCAGCTAATAATACAAACGGTTCTGGAAATGGAGTTGGTGGTGGTATATCAAACTCAGGTGGTGCTTGTGATACAACGGGTGCTGGTTCTACGCTACCTCAAATGAATGATCAAGATAAAGCAAATTTATTTAACCCATACAAACAAAATACAGCTATGGATTTATTGAATAAATTAAGTGCTGATGCTGAACAAGTATTTGGACATAAAGTTATTTACTTTGTTACTGATCCTGATAAAAGAGGTCAAGACCACACCATGCATGAATATCAATTATATAATGTTGTTTGTGAAGGTAATATTAAAGTATCGGTTGATGGTAATAACTTCCCAGATTCTCAAATTGTAATGAATCAATTTGATTTAAGTCTTTTTGAATCTATGAATGTTCATATAACAAAAAAACAATTTAAGGAAATATTTGGACCACAGAGAAGACCTTCTAAAGAAGACTTCTTATATTTCTGTGATGTTAATAGAATGTTCCAAGTTGACCACGCTCAACAATTTAGAAATTTTAATAACTCAGCAATTTACTACAAACTTGTTCTGAAAAAATACACTCAGAAAGCCAATGTCAAAGCTGGTACTCAAGAGATTCAAAACAAGTTACAACAACTTACTAAGAATTCTACTATCAATGAATTATTTGGAATCGAAAATGCTCAAGATAAAGCTTCAATTGCTAACAAGGACCAATTTGCTCCTTTAACAAAAGAAACTATTAGATTAGAATACAAAGCCACAATTGATAAAGAATTAATTGAAAACTCTTCAACTATTATTAGTAAAGCTCATTATGATCTTTCATCTGTTGATTATGGACAAGTCGCTGTTAAATATAAAAACTTTGATCCTTTATTAAGAGTATCTGATAACATTGGATATCAAATTTGGTTTAAAATTAATAACTATATTACTAATGAGGTTTATAACTTCATGGATTACTATGATGCTACTAACTCATTAGGTTGGAAAGTTGATTTATCAAATGATGCTATTCAAGTTAAATTAAACTCAGATACTTATACTTATGATTTAATGGGTTATCCATCAGACCAAAATATGGCATTTGAAGAAGATGTTTGGTATTGCTATGTTCTTAATGTAGATCAAAGAAATAGAAAACTAGAACATCATGTTTATAAGAGAAATGTTGATGATGAAAATGATGCTGCTAGCTTATCCTCTACAATACTTAGAAAAGTTTATCAAGGTTCACAAGATATCACACCTATCACTTATCAAATTGAACGTAATGTTACTTGTCAAATTCTTGCTTCTGATATGTCAGTTACTAACATTAGATTATTTATGGAAACTATTCCGGCTAACCAACATAATAAAATATGTAATCAATATATTATTAGAGACGATTCTAAATATCTTGTCTTCGCAGATAATGCCACTACAAGATTATATCTTCCGAAATTCCCACTATATGAATAATATAAAAAAACCTCTGAGAAATCAGAGGTTTTTTCTTTTAAGCCATTACTACAATCGAGTTGTTAATTCTCAACTTAGTTTGGTCTTTACCTAAAATTGACATTGTTGTCATTAAGTCCGGACCCGCAATACCAGATACTAAAGCCATTCTTAAACCAGGCATTACTTTACCCATCTTAACACCTAAATCATTACAGATTGCTGAGATAGTGTCTTTGATTGAGTTCGTATCATCAAAGTTGATTGTATCAATCTTATTGATGAAGTCTGACATAACTTTTGTATAGTTATCATCTAACTTACTTCTATCATCGATAGTTGGTAAATCAAAGAACAATTTAACAATTTTGTTTAAGTCAGTTTTGAAGTCAGCTCTATCTTTAGCCAATGAAACAATAGCATCTAACTTATCATCAGAGTATCTATCATCAACTACATGGACATAAGGCATTAAGTCTTTATTGTCTGTTAATTTAAGATATTGTGAGTTCATCCACTTTGCTTTATCCATATCGAAACGAGCCCCAGCCTTGTGAACTCTATCTAAAGAGAATGAGTTAATCATATCATCCATAGACATAATTTCAACTTCAGCACCTGGATTCCAACCAATTAAGGCAAGATAGTTCATAAATGCTTTTGGGTCAAAACCTAAATCTTTCCAACCATCATTGTAAACACCGTTTTCGTCAGTGTAACCAAGTGGCGCAATTGGAATACCATACTTCATAGCAGTTCTCTTAGACAACTTACCTTTACCATCTGGATTCATAATTAAAGGTAGATGAGCGAATGTTGGAACATCCCAACCAAAAGCCTTGTAAAGAATAACATGGAAAGGAGTTGAGTTTACCCACTCGTTACCTCTAAGAACGTGAGTAACACCCATATCGTGGTCGTCACAAACATTACAAAGGTGGTAAGAACCAATACCATTTGACTTAATCAAAACTTTATCATCTAAAGTATTAGTACTGATTGTGATATCTCCTAAAATAGCATCGTTGATTACAACATCAACATCTGGAGTTACAGCAAAACGAATAACATAGTTACCTGTAGCAATAGCCGCATCAACATCCGATTTAGTCATTGTTAATGAGTTCTTCATAGTCATACGAGTTGTAGCATCGTATTTGAAGTTAGGAATTGTTTTATGAGCCAAGTCTAAATCATCTTTAGAATCAAAAGCATAATAAGCAAATTCGTTATCTAATAAAAATTTAACTTTATCAGAATAATCTCTTGTTGATTGAGTGAAAGAGCCGATAGAAGGATCTGGGTTCCAATAAGAACCATCTGGTACTATACCAAGCCAATCACACATATCTTTGAAATATGTTAGAAACGAAGCCGTATAACGGTCTCTGTCGGTGTCTTCCAATCTCACAAAGAATTTACCACCACTTTTCTTAGCAAGAAAGTAGTTATATAATAGTGTTCTTACATTACCAATATGAGCAAAAGGTCCAGTTGGTGAGGGTGCGATTCTTGTTACGATGTTTTTCATTTTACAAATTTAAGAAAAAAGTGTTTAATATCAAAATTTATTTTAGTCTTCGATTAGTAGTCCAATTATGATGTACCAAAGTAAAGCCCATCCAGTATGAAAGAACCAGATTATGAAAAATAATCTAATCCAAAACCGGTCAATACCGGTTTTATTTTGTAATCTTGTACAAGTACTCATATTTATATTTTTGAATTAAGATACAAATATAGATAAATGGATTTATAAAAACAAATATATACATTATGAAATACTTAAAAAGATTTAATGAAGATGTTGAAGCTACTATTAAACCAAATGGAACTATAAGTGCTAATATTAATCCTAAGACAAATCATATTAATACTATTTATGATAAAAGATGGGAACAACATTTACCAGAGTATTTCACAATCAACTATCACGGAAAACTATTCAAGTTTAAGAAAGATAACATAATGTTACATTCTGATATGGTTCAGATAACTTATGCTTCTACACCACTTAATAGTGATGAACAAGGTGAAATTTGGGGCACACCAGATACTTTAGAATTCGATATTTACTTTGCTAAGGAAGATAACATAGTATTAAATGTTGATATTACTTATGGTGATTCTATGGCTTGTGAATTTTCTGTTGAAGCTCCTAATAAAATAAAAGTGATAGAATATACATCCTATCACTCTAAATTTGATCCAAGCAATACTGTATTTGCTTTAGTAGATGAATCTCTACAATCCTTCATAAACTTTCTAAATATGTTTTCAGGAATGAAACTTAAAAAAGAAGATTTTAAGTTTTTGGACCAAAATGACAATTACACACCTAACTAAGATATCCATCTTATCATATACTTTGAATCCATTAAGTATTCAAAATCAGCATCACCCATATCTGATACTGGAACCTCAAATCTAATTTCAACTGGTTCACTTTCAGATTCGATAATTGTTAAGTAATAAGCTACTTCTTTTCTGATAAACTTAAATGTAGCCTTTGGGTTTTGTTTATACAGAGCTTTTTTAATTTCATTCTTTTCCATTTTTATTGGCTTTTTTATCGAGTATCAGAAGAGAGACTTGAACTCTCATACCATTAGGCGCTGGCTTTTGAAACCAGTGTGTATACCATTCCACCATTCTGACATTTGTACCGTGTATGAGGTTCGAACTCACTTAACCCACCTTATGAGAGTAGGCTCTTTTCCACTAAGCCACGGCATTTGTACCCAAAGAGAGACTCGAACTCTCACGCCTTGCGGCACCGGCTTCTTAGACCGGAGTGTCTACCATTCCACCATCTGGGCATCTGAGCAATCATCCGGAGTCGAACCGGAGTCTCCACCGTACCAAGGTGGTGTAATCACCGACTATACGATAACTGCTTGTTGTAGCGGGGGCAGGATTCGAACCTGACGTGTCACTTGCGCAACCCTGGGTTATGAGCCCAGTGAGTTTGACCTCTACTCTACCCCGCGATATTTGTAGTGAACTTTCGTTTCACTTCAGTACCTGGAGAGGGACTCGAACCCTCACGCCCTTTTGGGGCAAGGGATTTTAAGTCCCTCGTGTCTACCGTTCCACCACCCAGGCAGGTGATTTATTTTGAGCCGATGGAGGGACTCGAACCCCCGTTGGACTATTCGTCTCTGGTTTACAAAACCAGTGCTGTCGCCACTGAGCCACATCGGCATATAATGGAGGAAAGTCTAAAGAGTGATTTTACTGAAGGACTTGAACCTTCAAAAGTTTGTTTTTAAGACAAATGTGTATACCATTTCACGAAGTAACACTCTTAATCACCATCCATTATTTTGTTGCCTTGGTGGGTAACGATCCCACTACCTCTTCCATGTCAAGGAAGTGCTCTCCCATTGAGCTACAAGGCAATTTTGACAGTAGGGTGGGAATCGAACCCACCTTCCCAATCCGAACTAAATGACATTTTCTAGAATATCAAATAATCAAGTTTGGTTTTTAACCCGGACCAGTTCTTTATGTGGCTTCTCTAGAAGTTACCACCTAATATAGGGTCCTACTGATTTGAGCTTCTTACCGGTAACGATCCGATTTCTCTAGTTTACAAGACTAGCGCATCACCATTAATGCTTAAGAAGCGTTTGAGGTACTGACTGGGCTCGAACCAGTGTGACAGATTTTGCAGATCTGTGCCTCTCGTCTTTCGACACCACTCGGCCACAGTACCATTTGTTGGAATAGTAGGACTCGAACCTACAACCTTTCGCGTATCAGGCGAATGCTCTAACCAGTTGAGCTATATTCCAATTTTGTAGTCCCGGTCGGTTACGATCCGACTCCCTCCACTATGTAACAGTGGCGCTCCCCCGATTGAGCTACAGGACTATCTTGCTGATGAGGTGGGACTCGAACCCACGGTGGACTTTAATGTCGTCTGGTTAACAGCCAGGTCCTTTCGCCGCTCAGGACACCCATCAATTTGTACCGAAGGTGGGACTCGAACCCACACACCCTTTCGGGTACTAGCTCCTAAGGCTAGCGTGTCTACCATTCCACCACTTCGGCATTTTTGCTCCCCGACCAGGATTCGAACCTGGGACCTAACGATTAACAGTCGTTTGCTCTACCGCTGAGCTATCGAGGAATATTTGTAGTCTCCACGGGATTCGAACCCATATTCTCGCTTTAGAAGAGCGATGTCCTATCCAGTTGGACGAGGAAACCATTTTGTCGGTAGGGTGGGATTTGAACCCACGTTGTGATTTCTCACCTAGTGTATCAGACTAGTCCCTGAAGACCGCTCGGGTACCTACCGTTGTTTTAAGAGCATAAAAAAACCCTCAGATTTTGTGTCTGAGGGTTTCGAGTATTCTTTATTAAAATTTGTTATATTAACTAACAAATCGTTTAGATATGACGAAGCCCTCAGACGGTCTAATACATAACGTATTATTCACCACTGTCAGTGTATTCATGTTCATATTTAAATTCATTGTTTTCATTATAGTATATATTAAAAGTTTTTTGTTCCTTTTGACTTATTTTATACAAATATAGATAAAAGTTTTAATTTCACCTAATTTTTTTATAAAATAATTGAAAGTTGTATCTGAATCGTTGCCTCTCTCAATTGTTTTACAAATATATGGAGGTATTTTTAAACTACCAAATTTTATTATAATCCAAATTTTGATTTCTGAGCATTAAAGTTCTGAAGTATTTCAGTTTCTGATAACAATCTGTTATATACCATAATATTATATATTCCACCTATAAACCTCCAACCCCATACATAACCAAAAACAAAGCCTGTTATAAAATCAGTATTAGTTCCATCATAAATAGAACCAGTAACATTAGTCGCATTATGTTGACCGACATAAGATCCATTTACATAATATTTTGTTAAAACACCACTGGTTCTATCAATTGTAAATGTTCTCATGTAAACTGTTGATTCAGCTACTGAATGACTAATAAATCCGTTTGAAAGATTAGTTCCATCACAAGACCTAATTTCTATACTGGTTGTTGATGATCCATGACCAGCTGACCATCCTTTTTGTGACGCACTTGTTACAGTAGAATTGACATATATAGGACATCTACTTCTTGGATAAACAACATTATCTGATTTTACTATTAGAGTGATGGTAAAACTATTATTTGAAAAATAAGATTGTAAATTTGAGGATGGAGGAATTCGTATGTACTCATCACCTCCGTCCATATAAATTTCACCACTATTAGTATTATTGAATTGAAGTCCGTTAACTAGTGAGGCATTATTTTCATTTCCACTTAAATCATACCAAGTTGTTCCATTTTTTGGATAAGAAGAAACAAATCCAGCATCTAAATTTAATACTAAACCATCTGTTTTAATACCTTCATAATCTCTATTCAAAACCATTTTATCGGTTTGTGTTAAAAACCAAGATAAACATTCCCCAACAGTTGTATAAGTAGTACTAGCAATTCTATTTGTTAAGCTAATTAACTCCGAATCGTTAGCAGCAACATAGATACTAGGACCTTGACTGGCTTTATTAAGATAAATTGTATAACCACCAACCGGAGGAGTTATGCCATTCCAATAATCACTTGTTGGAGTATTTCCCTTTGGATCATCACCTGTTCCAATGAAAAAGTTTCCTCTTTTCAAAGCTTTTGATTGTACAGATAAATTATATTTTATTGGATTTGGCATTTTATTTTATATCGTTTGTGATGTATCAGTCCAATCAGATGTTGATAAGATTGTTAATATCTCACTATATGTATATGGACCTTCTTTAGTTGTTAAATTAGAAACACAAGTAGGTGTAGTACCTTCCCATTTAACAAATGTTTTTGTTAAATCTACTGATTTTCTAACTGTATCTGCTGATGTTTCTAATACTTGTGTGAAATCAATTTGATTTAATTCACTCACATTAAATATCATAAAGTTTCTTTCTGTATATTCCATAGTTTTTATTATTTTTTATAATCCAAATCTTGAGGATTGAGCTTGATAATTTTGTTTTACTTCTGATGACGAAAGTTCCTTGTTATAAATCTTCATTGATCCCATTTTACCTTTTGTTCTATCCCAGGAACCACTAAAATATAAATTATCACTTGAATAATTTATTGTACCATCAACTATCTGTGTTCCAGCTAGAGAACCATTTATGTAAATATTTTGTACATTTGTTGTTGTATTATATGTACATGCTATATGAGTAGTACTTCCATATGTAATAGTACCTGCTGTCATATATTGTCCAGGTAAACCATTAAGACCCCAAGATAAACTTCCACCTGGATTATTTACCTCAACAGTGAATCCGTACCAAGTAGTGAACATTACATGTCTACCTGAACTTTCAGAATCTAAATTAACCCAAAAGTCCACAGATAAAGATTGATTTTTATAATCAGCATCATGAGGAAATGAAATTTCATCGTTTGATCCATCAAAAATAAACCAGTTTCCGCTTCCGTATGTACCATTATTTAATGTACCTGAGGTAACATTACCAGTTAAATCATAAGCAGTTATAGAACCTGGTTCATATGAGACGATATTACCTGCGTCAACGGCAAAAACCAAACCACTAGTTACTATTGGTCCTTTATAATAGTTTTGAAGAATTTCAGACGCAGATAAAGTTCTATCATATACCGACACCATTGAAACATAACCATTAAACGGGTACCAAGTTGATGTATTCCTACCATCACCAACTGTGTAAGTATAACTGAGATTATTTTGAGTTCCGGGAAATGAACCACTACTAACTAAAGATCCGTTAATATACATTTTCATTGTGGTATTTGGGTTATTATATTCAGTTGTGAAACATGTAAAATACCAAACATTATCTAAGTAGGTTAATGGTGAATATAAATTTACTTGTGTACCACCGACTTGATTTGAGAAGTGAAAAAGCCCAGTTGATCTAAATGAAAAATATGGTAAAAATCTACCCATAAACATATTGAAGACATTGCCTGATGATGTTCTTTTAATCCACGCCATCCAAGTTTGAGTGTTAGTATATGATATGTTTGTTGAGCCTGTAGCCATATCATCAACACCATCAAACATAATACTGCCTCCATTTGAACTATTAAAAGTCGAGCCATTTACTAATGTTACATTATTACTTCCACTTATATCATACCAAGTTGTTCCACTTTTTGGATATGAAGATACAAATCCAGCATCTAAACTAAAAGCTAATCCATCGGTTACAATAGGCTCATAGTCTTTATTCAAAACCATTTTATCTGTTTGTGTAGAAAACCAAGATAAACATTCTCCAACAGTTGTATAACTAGTACTAGCAATTCTATTTGTTAAACTAATTAACTCTGAATCATTGGCAGCAACATATATACTCGGTCCTTGACTAGCTTTATTAAGATAGATTGTATAACCACCAACCGGAGGAGTTATGCCATTCCAATAATCACTTATTGGAGTATCTCCCTTTGGATCATCACCTGTTCCAATGAAAAAGTTTCCTCTTTTCAAAGCCTTTGATTGTGCGGAAACACTGTACTTTATTGGATTTGGCATTAAAGTAAATAGTTAATTTTTTAAGCCGCAGGAGCCGGAGCCGCAGGAGATTCACCACCTTCTGGTTTAGCACCTGGCTTAGCACCTTCTTCACCGTGACCTTCTTCACCGTGACCACCGAATAAATGTTTGAATTCAACAATTAATTGATATAAAGTCATTGCCGCACAGAAAGCACCAAAGATAGTAAGTAAAACTTTCATACCAGAAACTTCTGATAAGAAAAGACCAACCACTTCAAATATATGAGCGAAAGCTTCAGGCATTTTATGTCCTACTAAAGAGAACTCAGTAACTAAAGCTGGTATACCAGCAACAATACCACCTAATACCAAGAATTCAAATACACCTGGTCCTTTAAGATATTTAGACGCAGCAGATACACCTTTAAGTACATTAGATGTTATAAATTTAGCAGCAACTTCTAAAGCCTTAACAACTGGTGATAAAACTAATCCAACTATTTTTAAGATTAATTTAAGCCACCAAACAGCTTTGCCTTTTTCTGGCGGTGTAGCTTGCTCCATATCTAAGAACCATTTAGCAAATCCACCCCAAACTTTAGCACCTGTACTTTGAGATTTACCAACGATATCAGTTTTAGGTTTAGAGAATTCATTACCTTCTTTATCTTTGAAGAAGATATTATCTCCTTCTATTTTAACGATCTCTTTTTCAACTTCTTCACCGTTATCTCTTTTGTATTTTACTTTATCACCTACTTTATATTCTACTTTAGCTTCTTCAGCCTCGGTAATATAGAAAGCACTAAGAATATCATGATTTTGAGATTCTGCTTTTAATTCATTTTCTAATTCACCAACTTGACTTTCAGCATCAGCAATAACTCCATCATCAGAAGTATCAATACTACCAGTTAATAAACCAGCAGCAACAGTCATTTTCAAATGGTCATAAGTAGCTTTTAACTCATCAATTTCATTTTTTAAAACTTTTGGTTCTGGTTTCTTTTGATCTAAAATAGATTTTACTTTAGCAGGAAATTCAGTTTTAACTTTATCTTTTAAAGCCGTTGATTTAGTAACAATAGAGTTACCTAAAGATTTGAACATATTTTTAATGAAGTCAGCAATACCAGAAACTAGATTTTTAATATTGTCTTTAATAATAGTGATTTTAGATTTTACTTTATCCCAAACTTTACCACCTACTTCTTTGGCTTTATCCCAAACAGCACCTAATGTATCACCTAACCAACCTTCGTTAACTAAATCAACTTTATTACTCATCAAGTTTTCTTTGATGAATGCTTTTTCTTCAGTTGTAAATACTGATGAGTTTAATGATAAGTCCCAGAAACTAATTGAAAAATCATTTAAAACTTGTTTTTCAACAATACTTAAACTTTTGTCAATGTTGATATTAACATCGTTAAATGCTTGGTTCATAAAACTTTCATATCTCTTTAAATATTTCATACTATTTGGTAATCTTTTTTGTTATCTTATATATTAAGATTGAGAATTATTTTTTTGTTGAGCTTGTTGCTGTAACTTTCTGGCTCTGTAGCCCTCCAAGTCTCTCTCAATAAACTTTCGTAATCTCATAGAAATGTTGATAGAGTTTTCGTCACAAAATTCACGGTATTCATTTAGTAGTTTCTCAGGAATTCTCAGGGAAAACATTTTATCCTTTTTTGGCATTTTAATATTTATATTTTTGTACAGTATATATAAATGTATATACAGCCCATAAAAAAACCCATCTAAATAATTAGATGGGTCTTCTTTATTTTATTGTGTCTAACAATTATTCTTCTTCGTCTCTTTGATTATCTTGTTTATAGATACCTTTTTCAATTAAATGTTGAGTAAATACTTCTTGAGTTACTTCAACATCTTCTCCAAGTTTCTCTTGGATTTCCATATAAATTTCTTTTATTTTTCCCATAGTGATTTTGTTTTAGAATACAAAGATAAGAAAAATAATTTGAGTAAGAAAATATAATATATAGATTTATGAAATTTCTTAAAAGATTTGAAGGTGTTGATGATATTGATAAATTATCAGGATGGGTTAATGTAAAGATAGATGAACAACTGTATATCAGAATGGCTAAATATGTAACAGCTTTAGATACTTTAATGCCTAGAGTTAAAGATAGATATGATCTTTATAAAAAGATTGAAATGTTATCAAATATTGATAAACACATTCAAAATAATGATGTTGATATTCAAACAAAAATATCTATTATTACTTTACTTCAATATCTAAATGAAATTAAAGAACAATTTAATCCATCTACATCAGGATTCTTATTAGAAGGATTCTTAGCAACTCTAATTCACGGTGTTAAAATTGGTGACTATGGTGCTTCAGATATTAGTTCATCTTATAGTGAGCTAGATGCTGTTCAATTTGAAACTGAATCAGGTAGAGGAGTTAAAAAATTAGATTATCAAATCAAACTTTATAAAAATAAAGGAAATATTAAAATCAACTGGAAAAAGAAATGTGACTATTACGTTATTTGCTTAAAGAATGAAGATAAAACAATTGATGTTCATATTCTAAGTATTAATCCATTGGATAGAGATAGTTATATTGGTAATTATCTTGTTGTTCCAAGAGGTATGACAGATGCTGATTATATACTCGCTTTAGATAATATCACAGATCACGTTAATTTAAATACTAATAAACTTTATACAAAGAAACATAAATTTCTAATCAAATTAGATGTTGCTTCTAACACCATTGAAAGATTAATTACATCTTGTGGTGATAATATTAAGCAGTCAATTGCTAAAGTTTATACTAGCCTATCAGAATTACATTATGATGTTGACTCATTAGTTACCGGTTATGATAAAAACAAACGTAGAATAACTGTTGATTTAGCAAAGAGTAATGCTGATCTAACAATAGGAAGAATAACAACAGATATTACTGATCTAAGAGGTAATTTCTAATCTTCCTCATTCTAATAAACCTTCTTATTATTTTATACTGATGCTTTCTCAGATTCATTATTCATATATTCTCTAATTAGAAATTCAATAAGTTTGGACTTATCCAATAACTTATCATCTATGTGCTTCTCAAATTGTTCATATAAATCAGGATCTATTGTGAAGAATACCTTAACTTTTCTCTTGTTTTTCATATAACTTATATATTAATTAATAATGGTTGTTTAGTAGAAAAAGTAGAAAAAGTAGAAAACCATTTTTAAAATTTAATATATAAAAGAAAATAAATAAATAAAATGAATTTTAATAATCCATATAATAACAAAGAAAAGAAAGAAAACGGAGTTTTTTATACACCAGAAGATATATCTGAGTTTATGTCAGGTAAGAGTAAATTATTTGATGATGGTAAAGGAGTGTGGTTAGATCCATGTTGTGGTTTAGGGATATTATCAATAACATTAGCTTCATTACAAGATGATCCGGTTGATTTTGTTAAAAATAGACTCATTATTAATGATATGGATAAAAAACAATTGGATATCGCTTTAAGTAATTTTAAAGAAAAGTTTGGAGTAATACCAAGAAGTTTTAATGAAGATTTTTTAGAATATGAATTTAAATGTGATTATATAATAATGAATCCACCCTACTTTAAGTATAAGGATAATGATATATATGCCTATTTTTTAGAAAAAGCCTCAAATATTTCTAATGGATTTATTAGTATTAATCCTATATCATTTACTAATAGTTCTAAATTCAAAAGAACAAGAAAGTCTATATTAAACTTTAGTTCTATTACTTTATATCACTTTGATACCATACCAGGTTGTATATTTGATGATGCTCAAGTTAGAGTCTCAATAATTGTCTCACATAACAAATCAAATGACAAAAAAACTACCACTCAGATTAGATGGCAAAGTAAGAAGAGAAAGGAGATGATATCAAGTCTTGAATCCAAATTAGATGATGCTATTTTTACAGAAGATATATTTTATAAAACTTCTCCAAATACAACATATCTTATACACAAGAACTCACTATCTAAATATACGGTCAGTAAATCTGATTATCCAATTTATGTTACTAATTCACCGAGATATTTTATAACAGCTTCATCTAAAAAATTAGATAGAACGGGACAAATAGAAATATTCTTAAAAAATGAAGATTCATACAATAAGGCTTTGATAATGTTAAATAGTTCATATTTATATTGGTGGTGGAGAACATCCGACAGTTCAATGTCATTGACTAAAACAACTTTGTTATCTTTACCTTGGGTAGATTTTAAATATGATATGAATATCATAAATGAATTACTAGCGAGTGAGGAAGTCAATAAAGTATATAAGATGAATGCTGGCAAGTCACAGGAAAATATAAAACATCCTAAAGATTTAGTAAGAAAATTAAACTCTTTGTTTGTTGATGAAGATTTAATTAAACTTCAAGATTAATAAAAAAGCCATTCTAATATTAGAATGGCTTTTCGTTTTTTCGTTTATATTATTTTTTGAAATGTTGAATAGATACCTCACCAACATGTTGATTAATCTTATCAAATTCAATGTACAATTTACCATCAACTTCTTTTAAGTCTTTTCTTTTAAAAGAAAATGTGGCATTATTTTTAATGTATTTACATCTACTAGATGTACCACCACCTCTTTGTGTGATATTTGTGATATCATTTTTATCCAAATAAAGAATACCATCGATTAAGTTTAATTTACCTTTAGTAAAAACTTTTCTAGTATTTCTACCACAACTTCTAACCTCTATTCTGAAAGAGAAACCTGTTTTGTATTCGTCAATTGTCATGATACTTAAAACACCGTTATTATCATAACTGATGATGTAGTCAAATTTATTTGTGATAACATCATCAATTTCATAAATCTTATTATGTCCTTGGTTTTCTAAAATATTGTAACTTTCCAACATTCCACCTGTTTCAAATAATGATTTTACATATTCTTTGTATTTTTCACTTTTTGATGTAAGACAGTCAACTTTGCCGTTTTCATCATAAGTGAATCCACATGATTTACCATATGCGACAGGTTCTTTTATTTCAAAAATATACTCTTTGTTTTCAATTTTATCAGTGATGATTAAATCAGACATTCCTGAACCACCATCTTGTTTAATAAGATATTTATCATTTTCATAAATACCATTTCCGATGTAAACACAATTTAAATGATCAGCTATTGATTGAATCACCATAGTTTCAACAATTCTACCGGGTTGAAACAAAACTTGATTGTTCAATCTATTGGCAATATCATTTTTTAAAAATGGAAATTTTTCTAAAATATCAGAGACTTCAGAGATATTTTCAAAACCATTCTTCACAGCAATTTTGAATCTATTTAGATAATCTAAATTTATTACTATTTTTACTGATGTTAAATTTTGAATCATTTCTGTATATCTTTATTTGTTTAACAAAGATAAGGAATTATTTGATATTTACAAACTATTTATACAATTTTTTTGAAGCATCTATCGAAGAACTAACATCCTTCTCACAATAAGTCTTAATATCTTCAACTCTACCAGACCAATAATACTTATGAACATCAGAACCATTGATAATATCTTTAGGCGACTTAACTCCTAATTCGTAACACATTTCGTCGAAGCTGAAAGCCCAAGCAAACTTTTGTTTCCAATCATCAGACATATCTGTAACCCTAACATCCCAAGGCTTTTTATCATATAAATAAATCATATTTGCTGGTTCAATCTCGTATTTATGTAGTTTGTGAAGCAACCAAGGTATATCAAAATAATTGATTCTAAAGCCACAAAGATTATAACTTTTTGTTTCAATCTTTTTCAATAAGTTGTTAAATGATTCAACTATATCTCTTTCATCATCACCATAGAATGAACGAATCATTTTTTCTCCTTTAGATTCATATCCAAAAGAAATACAAACGATTCTACCATAAGTAGAAATGATACCAGCATTTTCAATATACGCCTCATTTACATCAGCATACTTTTCTGACCAGTTCATTTTCTCGTACTTACCTAAGAAAAGTCTAGCACCTCTTTCATCAGAGTCTAAAAAAGTATCATAATCCTTGTACTGACCAGCAGTCTCAATGTCAAAGTGAAATAATTCCATATGTCTTTTATGGAAATAATAATAAAAGGTTTAGACTATCTTAACATCCAATCACCACCTTTTATCTCTTCAAAGTTAGCAACATCATATTTATATTTATAAACCCAACACTCAATATCTGTTGATGATCTTACTTTAGTACGAATGTACTCATCGCCTTCATATTCATCCATCGCTGAGAAATTATTAGGATCAACTAAATAAATATCTCCATAAACTTTAGATTTTTTATCAATTACATATCCTGGATAAAACTCATTAACTTTATATAACTTACCGTTAATACTAGCTCTTCCACAATAAGTACATTCTCCTAAAACTCTTTTACCAGAGTCTCTAAACAAACCATACACAAATAGATATTCCATTCAGTATATATTATTTATTAGGTATAAAATTTAATATATAAGTCTATGAAACATCTTAAACCTTTTAAAATATTTGAAGCAGTTATTATACCAACTCCAATAGAAGATAATGCTAATGTTAATTCATTTGAATCGGCTGTTGCTTTTGGACAAAGAAATGATTTTGATGTAGTTGATTATGATGAATTTTATAACACATTAAGTGAAGAAAATAAGAAAACAGCACCACCAAGAAGAGGTGTTCCTTTCTTTGCTCTTTTTAATCCGATTAGAAGAAAAGCAATGTTTGTTTTATCTGATCCAAATGCGGCTAGATTTATTCCTAACTTCAAAGAAATTATGTTAGATATAATTGGACACGAAAGAGTTCATGCTGAACAAAGTTTAAGAAAAGGTCAAATTGATTACAAATTACCAAGTCCATTAGATAGAAAAGCTTATTTTTCTAATAAAGAAGAAGTTATGGCTTTTTCATTTACAATTGCTAATGGTTTATCTAAAATGAATAGAAGTTTAGAAACGGCTATGAGTCAGTTAGATATTCCGTTTAATCCAAGATCGGCAATGAGACCAGCAGAACATACAATGTTGTGGTCTGATATCAAAAGGTATTGTGATGAAAAAACAATTAAAAGATATAGAAAGTATATTTATTTATACTTAGAGAAAATGTATTTGAGTAATGAGCAATAAAGATAGGATAGTTTTTATAATGGTAGGAGGAGTTATGGCTTTACTTACTATTATAGTATTAGGTGATTTCTGGGTTTCTTTATATGAACACCGACCAATTGATGATGATATAATTCAATTGTTACAAATGTCAATTACAGGTTTAATTGGTATTGTTGGTGGATATTTTGGCTCAAAAAACTCAGATTCAGATAATAAAGATAATAATAAAAAAATTAATTAATTAATTAATATGGCAGTAGGAAGTAGACCGTTCGCATACAACACCGGAGCACCAATAGCCGGAACAACTCAAGTAGGAGATTTAGCAGTTGGGACACCAACAGCTGGATTTGAATCTACTGGATTAGAATGGTGGAATGGACCTGGAGAAGGCAGTGGATGGCTAATAGCTAAACCTGTTCCTTTGGATAATCAACCAACTCCTGTTCCTGGTGATAATCTTTTTTTAAGCACAACTTATAAGGCAACTGATATTGTTTTAAGTAATAACAATCAAACAGCTACTCAAATATTTTCATATCAACAATCAGTATTAGGACAAACTATTATTTCTGACGGTGATAAAGTAATGTTTAGTGTTAAATTTACTTCAACACAGTCAACTGTTGGTGCTGGTGGTCGTTTTATTGGCATTGGGTTAACAGATATGGATTATTCAGGGCCTTTTGGTGGTTATCCGGGCGGTGCTGATGAGCGTAGCATTGGCTTATCAGATTTTGGTCAACTTTATTTTAGTACTGGTGTCGAAACTACAGCTCCACAACTATTATCCGGTACTAGTCTTCCTACTTGGACCAATGGTGATGTGATTGATGTTGCTATTAATTATGATTTATCACTATTGTGGGTAAGAGTTAATGGTGGTCTTTGGAATAATTATGCTGGCTCAGATCCATCAACATCAAGTGTTGGTGTAGACATTTCAACTTTCGTCTTAACTAATTCTTCAGCTCCTGGTTATTATCCAGTTTTGTGTCCTTATATTTATGGAGTAATGGAAGTTTTAAATATTCCATTATATGGATATCCAAGTGGATATAATTTTTTAGGTAAAACTACCGCTTCAGTTGGATTTCTTAGATCAACAGATACTTCAGATGCTTCTTTTGCTACTTTAGTTAATAAAAAATTCAATCAATCATTTGCTTTAGATGCTGGTGGTGTCACATTGGCTAAGGCTTGGTTGAGTACTAATGGATATTGGACAAACCGATAAAATTAAAAAAAGAATCAGAAATTATAGTCTTTGATTTAAGATAAAAAAGTCCAGTTAAATAACTGGACTTTTTTATTTGTGGAGAATACGAGGATCGAACTCGTCACCTTTTGAATGCCATTCAAACGCTCTAGCCAAATGAGCTAATTCCCCTGGAGCCGGCACCGTGATTCAACGGTGGATCATCCGGCATTTATCTTTTTCTATTCTTTCGTCCATTTCCTTTATTCAAAGCACCATATGTTGGTGTTAGTGAATGACAATTTGGACAAAGTAATTTCAAATTATCTAAAGAATTATTATCCGAGTTACCATCTATATGTTCTAATTGTATTGGAACTTTACCTGTTGATGGATTTACTTTATCCCAACCACATTCCATACATTTTTCACCATATTTGATGATAAGATGTCTTTTATATGTCTTATGATAAAGAGTTGTGTCTCCATTTTCTATGTTCTCATAGATACCTTTATTTACAAATTCTACTTGACACTTAGCATCGCAGTATTTGTTATTTCTTTTGGTAACAACCTTTTCACAATTAGGACATATTTTCATCCATAATAATTATTTTTTGAGCGAAAGAGGAGAATCGAACTCCCGTCCTCGCCTTGGCAAGGCGATATAATAGCCACTATACGACTTTCGCTTATTTTACTTTTTCTTCTTTATAAGTCTTTTAATAAATTTATCCAATCCATTTTTACTTATGTCTCTTCCCAAATTCTTTTTACTTGACTCAAACTCTCCTGTTAATACTATCTTCTTTTCCATATCTTACTATTATAAAAACCCATCTAATCTACCATCTTCAGAGCTTACAACCACAAATTCTTTCATATCACATTTAGGGATAGAAGGACCATCGTGTCTAAATGGAATTGCTAAACAATTACCATTTGGTGCCTTATAGATTATATAGGTTTTATTATCAATTATGTTTTTGAATACTATCATATTCGTTTTTTATTTTTTGTGGAGCTAGTGAGAATCGAACCCACCACAGTCTGATCGCAAATCAAACTCGCCTAAGCCTTGGAACATGTAACCCCATATGTTTTGAGCGGGTACCCGGAATCGAACCGAGATCTCCACATTGGAAGTGTGGAGTAATAACCGTTATACGATACCCGCAATTTTTGTTGGCGAAGTGGGATTCGAACCCACGTTTGATACTATCTCAAGTTACCGCTACAGGTATAGTGTGTATAAGACACCACTGCTATTCGCCAATATAAAATAAAAAAACCCAGTCATTTGATTGACTGGGTTTCGTTTAATTCTTTTGATAAAAAATTACAACATAATCCAGCCAGTGACATTCGCTCCCGCGCCGCCTCCTATTTTCGCTGTTGATATGTTATTTAAATTTTTCATCGTTTTAATTATATTAATGTATATATAAAAAGTTTTAACTCCCTTTTTAGTTATTTTTAATTTTTGTTGGAAGGGAGGGATTCGAACCCCCGTACTCTTGCGAGAACAGATTTACAGTCTGTCGGTTTTAACCACTCACCCACCTTCCAATATTGTAGTCCGTACGGGATTCGAACCCGTGCCTCTGCCGTGAAAGGGCAGCGTGTTAACCGCTTCACTAACGGACCATTTTTTATTCTTTTACAAAGATAAGGATATTTTTTAATTATCCAAACATTTGTTAATTTTTTTGTGGGAATGGCGAGACTCGAACTCGCAACGCCCGAAGGCACTAGTTTTACAGACTAGCGTGACTACCTGTGTCACATCATTCCCATATTTGTAGTCCCGACGGGGATCGAACCCGCATCTACACCTTGAAAGGGTGTTGACCTGACCATTAGTCGACAGGACCATTTTGTGGGAGTACCAGGATTCGAACACTAGTTACCTCAAGCCATACGCCATATATTTACGAGGGGCGGCTTACATGCCGCTGACGTTACACTCCCAATTTAATTTAAAACAAAAAACCCAGTCTGATAAGTCAGACTGGGTTAGTTAATATCATAATGATTCCATTACGACATAGACATTAGTCTGACGTTTGAGCCACGCTCTCCCTCATAATAATACGCTATGTTAGTAATTGTTGTCATTGTTTTAGTTTTTTATAGTTTTTAATTCTTTTACAAATATACGGTGACAATTTCAATTCACCAAATATTTTTTATTTTTTTAGTAGCGGGGGAAGGATTCGAACCTCCGACCTCTAGGTTATGAGCCTAGCGAGCTACCCCTGCTCTACCCCGCAATATATTTTATTGTATGTGTATATATTAAAAAGTTTTTATCTCTTTTGATATTTTTTTACAAAAATAATAAAAATATTTAACTTAAAGCAGATTCCCATACATTTGATCCTCTAAGTCTACACTTTAATAAGAATCTATTAAGTTCAAAATTTTTATGATAAACATGATATTTCATCACTGATTCAGGACAAGCATGTACATCTTTTTCCAATCTATAGTACTCCATTAAATTATATACATCAAAATATTCATTCATTGTATCGGAGTTACCTACAGCAAATAAATCACTTATTCCTTGACACCAATCAAACCCAATAGGTATTAAAAGTTCACTTCCTTTTAATTCAAAACTCAAAGGTTCTAAAATTTCTAAATCAAATCTTGATGAAATAACAACATCATATTTAAAATTATTTAATTCTTCAAATTGATTTCTTAATAAATTAGATCGATATCTTTTATACCACATAGCATTAACATTTGTTGATCTAGTTTCGTAATTAATTTTAGAATCTAATTTATCACCCATTTTTTTAAATGGTTTATAATCATCATTGTCAAATGTTTCTAGCTCAATTGATCTTGGATTATACATTTCTATAATATCTTGTAATGAACAGTCGTCTTTTTGATAATTACCATACCAACCAGCTGGTGTTATATTTAATGGATTAGTCCAAGTGCTAATAAAAACATCAGGATTATAAATATCTAATATATTTTCTTTAAATCCTTTGTAACAATGTTTGGCTTCTCTAAATTGACCTGAAAGAATAAGTGCTGTTTTCATATATTTTATGAGTATTTTTTTAATTTTGATACAAAATCAATATTATCTTTATTTATAATATATTCAAAAGTATCTATATTACCTGAGTTAACATCTTCAACAGTTTCAGTAACTTTACAACCTAATTCTGACTTGAATATATTGAATATATTTTCACCTAAATTGTTGTATCTCCATATATTTGGTGGTAAATCAAACTTATTTTTAAAAAGAATACTTTCATTTTGTAAATCATAGATAGTTATGTCAGATGTTAAATAATTATTTGTATTATTATTATAAGCAACTATACATCCATTATTACTAAAATAAATACCACTTCTCAAACCTAAAAATAAATAGTTACTACCTTGAGAATGAACTTGAGCAGTTAGTGTATCAGGTAGATAATTTTTATAATCACCATAACTATATTCCAATCTTGGATTACAGTTATTGATTATATTACTTTTAATCCATTGTTCCATAATCATTAATTTACTTATTTCAGTATATTCTTTACCACTTTCTATAAATTTATCTGGAGCAATAGATAAAAATTTATCTAAATTAAAAAACACAGGAATAGCATAACAACAGTTAATTTGAAATTGTATAATATCGTTATTAAGAATTGTTATTATACTTTGAAATGATATAGATTCCAATTTATCTTTAATCATTAAATCCATATTTTTATTAAAAAAATCGACTGATTGGTCACCTAGTTCATAATCATATTCCCAAAGAATGGCATTTTTAAAACCTATTTGTTTGGCTAGTTTAAAAGCACTTATATAAAGATTAAAAACACCAGCCTGATAAGATTTCTTATAAATATAAGTTTCCAATCTAAGACCTCCAAGATAATCGGTTGTATTAAAAATATCACCTTCTATATTAACTGGGTTGTTTAATATATCTGACTCATTAACAATTAAATTGTTATCATCTTTGATAAAATAATCACATAGATTTTGATTTCTTTCACTAACAGAAATATGAGAAGCTAATATTACTTTTAAGTTTAATTTTTTTATCGATGTTAAACTTTTAAAAAGTATTTCTTCCCTTTCAACTGTACTAGCATGTGAAAATACTACTATACAAAAATCTTTATTCATTATAACTTTCTTGTATTTTGTCCAATATAAGTTCCAGATATATTAATATCTTTGACTATACCAGTATTTAATCCAATGGTCACATTATCACAAATAGTAATCTTTTCTCTAATTGATGAATTGGTTCCTAAATAAACTTTATTACCTAAGTTAACATTTCCAGAAACAATAGATCCTGGCATCGCACTAAAGTAATCACCTATTCTACAATCGTGTCCAATGTGATTAGCTCTATTTAATATGGCGTGTTTACCAATCTTAACATTACAAGTAATAATAGAATTAGCACCTATAAATGAACCTTCATCTATAGTAATATCATTGCTCATTAATTGAGCAGTTGGGTGTATAAAATTAAAATATTGAGTATTTACTGGTAGTTGTTTTACAATGTCTTCTCTATCTTTAGAATCAGCAACGGCTATCATGACAACATACTTATCTGGATTGAATTTAGAAAGGGGTAAAAGTTTACTATCACCTTCTTTCCAATATTCATCACTTACAAATCGAAAAAGTTCAATACCCATTTGAGCTTGAACTTCTCTTGCGTGACCACCATTACCAATTAAAGATTTAATCATTTAATATCATATTTTTAATTTTATCAATTAATAATCTTTGAGTTTCATTTTCTGGAAAAGGACAATGACAATCTATGAAATTTTTAATATCAAAAACTCCATTTAGATTAAAAATAAAAGTTTTATTTGTATAATTGCTAAACATATATTTTTCAATTCTTCTGGGTGTATAAAAATTTGAGCAAATCCCTCTTTTTATTTTGTGAACTTTTGTATGAGTTTGATTATTAACCATTCTTCCAAAATAAATTTCATCGCCTCCGTATAAAGAAACACAAGATTGTACATTGTTTACATATTCCTCAAAGTTAATATCAGTGTTTAATATTTTATTAAACGTTTTTCCTTTAGCTACAACATAACACATAGGATATCTATCAGGTCCAGAATATTCACCTATACATTCTGGTCTATTACTATCATAGGCATCACTAGTTAATATAACAATATCATCATGATTTTTATCAGATATACATGAATTTAGATATTCCAAGTCAAATAAAAACATATCTATGTCATTTATTAGACATATTTCATCTGGAAAAAATTTTGTAGCATACATTCTAATAATTTGTGATTGTATAGCTGTTGAGTGATTTGGTATTTTTTTAATTTTCTTAACTATTCCAAATTCATCTTGATAAAAATCACTTTCCTCATCTGTTATGTGAAATAAAACAGGAGTTATTCCTAGCTTCTTTAAAGTTATTTCTGAGTTTATCTTCCAAAAATTCAAATAATTTGAATCATCAGAAGAAAATATAATTTTATCTACTTTCATAATTTCTCAACTAAAATGTCAAAATCTCCACGACTTGTGACAGTATATCCATATTTTTTTAATCTTTCTAAAGTAGTCAATACATGATTTTCATCAGAAAGTATATTGTTCTCAAATAGTATTTTTTTAGGTAAAGTTGTATTTGAATCTAAGATATTATTAATAATAAAGCAATCATGACCTTCAGTATCTATTTTTAGATATTCTACATATTTAATATCATAGATATCCACAATACTATTCCAGGTTAAACATTTACACTCTGTTTTTTTATAGATGTGTTCAAGATTTCTATCTTTTAATTCTTTAACTGTTGATGTGTGTGGTTTGATTATTGAGTTACAACCTTTTAACCATCTAGGTAAATCATAATTTTCTATATCTTTAGGATCTATCCAATAAACATCTACCATTCCATCTTTATCACTTATAGCACAATTTACCTTAATAACTGTATCTTTATTGGGTAGATTGTCTAAATATATTTTAAGTGGTTCAATTGATAAACCTATTTCAGTTGTACTTGATTCTAAAAGAGTATCAAAATCAGAAGTTCCTATTTCTATAAAATCATATCTCATTTTGTATAGATTTCGAATTTTGATAAATCAGGATAAGGAAGTTCTAAATCTTCTTGATGTTTTTTAGTACCATCCATATTATAAAACTGACCCATTAGTAACATACCTCTTGTCGCTAGTTCAGGCATCATATAAAAGTTCCAACCTAACATATCAAAATTATCATCATGATAAGAACACTCTCTTCTACCTGAGTATCTAGCTCTTTTGAACCAAAGATAAGCTTCTAAACTATCTGTTAAAATAGCACCACCTTTACTTAACTTAAAGTGTTTGTAAGGTCCTGTAAATGAGATACACATATGTGTTCCTGGTTTATACATATCAGCAGTAAAACTTAAAGCAGAATCCCAAACATTAGTTGGTTCTAATTGATAAGCACCTTTGATTGTTTTCCCTTCTACTTGTCTAAATTTTACTTTAGCTCCTGCGTGAATAATCTCACAAGGAACTGAAGGGTAAGTTCTTGATGGTATAGTGATTTCCATACCTGCTGCTTTTTCATACATTAAAGCGAGAAAAAGTGCGTTACTTTGATTATCAACTGTTACTACATAAGGTGCTCCTGTATAGTCTGAAAGAGCTTTTTCAAAGTCTTCTGTTATTTTATATACTCCGTTTGCCATATTATCTTAATTCTAATTTTGCTATGTTTTTAAGTTCATTGGATGATGAAAATTCCCAATTTTCCATACTGCCTGTTATTGGGTTTATATAAATTACTTTATACAAAGTTTCTGGAATAATGTTAAAAGTTTTATAGGTAACACTATTTGAAATAAAATGATGAGAGAAAGATTCAGGAACATCATTTTTCAAAATTTGAAACTCAAATTCTATATCTTTTTCCCAACCATGGCAAATTATAGCAAATTTATTACTATCATTTACAATAAAAGCCGGTCTAAAAATACCAACATTTCTTACTCTAGATTTGGTAAAATCATTATCTAAAAATAATCCAACTGTATGAGTAGGTAGTTGAATCATATGGTTTAATATTTGATTTTTTTCTAATATTTGATATTGAACAGATTGTAGATGTCTTCTATCATGATTTGGAATACCTTCATCTGAAACAAATCTCATATAATCATCACCAGTGTTTATTTGCTTATCAAAGCAATTGATATAATCATTAGATTTACACATAATAATCTTACCATCTATCCAGTTTTTACCACTAAAAACCATTCCTGTACACATTGATGCTGTTTCTATTATTGATTTTAAATGGTTGATATATTCAATTTTTAAAATCGAATCATATTCAAATCTAACAAAAAAATCAAAACCATTATTATTACAAAATCTAGCACCATTGATTAAACTAGTTAAACAAGCCGGGGCATGAGGATCAGGATTATTTAATACTATTGAAGTTGAAAATAAATTAGTACCAAATGTTAAATATGATATAGATCCATCAGGTTCTAACAATGTATTATTTAAATCAACCTCACAGTAATCACACATTAAAGAAATATATTCTGGAATAGCAAGATGAGATGTTAATAAAATTGGAAAACCAAGATTTTTAACTCTGTTAATACATTCTATTGTAATCTCCTCAGATTCTTTAGATTGTATAAATGTATCTATTTGAATTAATACTTTATTCACTTTTGAAATAACTATTATCTTTAAGATTTACTAAATAATCTAAAATTAAATTAACTTCAGATGTTCTTTTTTCACCGTGTAGAACTTTTGTATCTCTTTTATTATCTGGAATTCTATAGAAATTTTGAGAAGTATCTTCATTACTCCATCTTGCTTTGCCTTCAATTGCTTCATCTGAATAAAAGTGTTTAACTGTTTCAAAACCTTCTCCTAAATTAACATAACAAAGAGGAAATCCTACATTTGTTTTTTTCCAAGAAAGAACATTATAAACAGTTTCTTCATGATAAGTAGCATATTTTTTAAGATTAACTAGTTTAGGTAAAATAAAACAAAGTTCTCTCCAAGTTTTTATAAAAGGTAAACATTTTTGATTCATTAGCATTATACCAGTAGTTCTATATGAACCTCTTTCATTTTCACCAACTTCTAAGAAACTCATCAAGGGCCATTCTAAACAAAATTTATTATCAGCTATGGGCCAAGATCCACCAGCAAATGGATTACCGTGTTGAACTCCATTTTCAATCCAAATCATATATTCATGAATTCCTTGAGTTGCGATAGGATAATCAGTTACAATAGGCATCCAATTAAATAACTCATCAACTAAAGGTGTTGCTAAACAGTCAGAGTCTAAATAACAAACCTCATCAAAGCCTTCTTCTAAAGCCATTTCCATAGCAATAGTTTTAGCACATAGAATATTATAAATTCTTTCACTATATCTATTTACATAGAAATTACCAGAATCAACTGATGTGTAATCTTCTGATGTTCTTTCTGAAATATCTAAATCAATATTTCTAAGTTGAACATTTTTATATTCATCAAATTTTTGTTTATCTTCTTCTTGTAGATTTATACAATAAACCAATAGTGGTAAATCAGAAAATAAACTAACTGATTTTGCTAGGTTAAGAGCTACTTCTAAGTAATCTCTAGTGACATGTGTTATATAAGTTTTTTTATTTATATTGATATTTTCTTTTTTTAATAGACTTTCTATATAAAGAAGATGTTTTTTTTCTTTTAGAAATTCTATTAGACTTTCTGGATAGTTTTCAATATTGTACTTTATACATGGATATTCATCTCTTCCTAAATAATCTTTACTATTCAATACTCTATCAATAAGTATATCTCTTTTTGTATTTTCTAAATTATTATATTCAATATGTGAGTAACTTTTTATTTTGTCAATTACTTGGTTTATACCACCAAAGCAAGAAAAATGCCAACCAATATTATTAATTATGTTGGTCACTGACATATCTCTTATTGTTTGAAAGTCATATTCTTTTAAATTTTGACTATGAAAGGCTTTTACTAAAAAGTTCCAAGGATGTAAATAACTATAATTATCAGCTGTAAAGTAGAACATTTTCAAATCTAATCTTGTTACACTTTTAATTACATTTAAATAATTTGTTATATCTTGTGAAATTATCTCATCACAATCTGATAAAATTCCAACAAATTCCTCTTTTATATTATTTCTAACCCAGTTTGAGAATTCAATTCTGTGTTTTTTCTCAACTGAAAAATATTCATTTGAGGGTTCAATTTTTATTCTTACAAAAATTAATCTATCATCTTCTATTAATTTTTTTGCAATTTCTGAATTTTTAATAAATTCATGACTATAAAACTCACTAGGAGTGGACTGGTGTGTTATATCAATTTCACAAACATAAAATTTGTCTATAAATTTGGACATATATTCTAACCTAATATCTAGTATTTCAAACTCATTGTTAAAAATACAAAAGTCAAATATTTTTATTTTCTCACATTTTTTTATAACAGATGTAACACTATCCCAATTTGAATTTGGGTCTTTATTAAATATTTCTATATTAGACATTTCGCTCACCACATTCTTCAACTCGTCAATCATTTTCTCTTTTGATAGAATTTGATATGGTGTGACATCTGTATCAATATAGTCATATCTAAAAGATGTATGTAAGTCTTCTAAAATGTAGAATCCTTTATATTTTAATTTACTCCATAAATATTCTAATGATTTTAATTGATGAGATGTTATATGACTGCCATCATCAACTATTATATCAAAAAAGTTATCATTAAATAATAATTTTAATTCTTTATCCTCTTGAGAGATTTTTGTATAATGAAATCTTTCATGTGTGAAATCAATATCAATAATATCTATACAATAAACATTGGCATTAACAAAATACTCTAACCACATTTTAATTGAATTACCTCTTAAAAAGCCGATTTCTAATAAATTCATTTTTTCATTTTTTAAATGTCCTATTTTAGATTCATAAAAATTAAGAAAGTTATGATGTGTCGCCTTGTCTGTATTATTTTTTAAGCCGATATCATGTAGAGATAAATTTTTCACTTTAATAAAACTAAATTCTGGTTTCCATTTACTTAATTCCTCAACAAAAGACATATCCTTAAATTCTAAATCTAATTGGCTAAAGAATGAGCCATCAGGAGAGGCATCTCTTTGTCCCCCCTTTTCAACTGTGGTACCTCTTTCAAAGTGAAGCATTGGGGAATTCAAAACATAAGCACCTTTCATTCCTGATGAATATAATTTAGAGTAGATATAATCATCACCATAGAAGAAAGATAATTCGTTTGGTATTTGATTGTAACTTTCTTTTCTAAAAATTGGATCCCAGCCTTGTCTATATGGCGTTTCAATTATTTTATAATTTAATTCAAAGGACCACTCTTGATAGTCTTTGTTATTTGAAATATGATTAACAAATCCAACATTTGGTTCTTTTTCAAGAACTTGAATAGCAGATGATAAAAAATTAGAAGCTATTCTAACATCATTATTTAATAAACATATGTAGGGTGTATTTGATTTTAATACGAACCAATTCCAAAGCTGATTAAGTGGTTTGTTTATATTATTTTGTATAAACTCTATATCATTAGGTAGTGTTGAAAAATACTCTTTAGTTCCTTCTTCAGAACTATTTTGGTCTATAATAGTTAAATTAAAATTACAATCTTGTGCCATTAAATCACTTACACAATCTTTTGTAAATTGTAAATTGTTTAAGTTTACTACAAGAACAGATATATTCATATAATAGATTATTTTATTAATTTATACTTTAATAATATCAAAAGTTTTAATATATACCTTAATGAAACATCTTAAATCTATACTTGAATCTATTGAATTTTATCCGTTTGAAGATGGTGGTTTAGATGGTGCTACCTACTATTATTATTTCTCAGATGGTCAAAATGATTTTAGAGTTGAAATAGATAGAAAACCACAAGGTGAAGCTGAAGTTGTTTATAGAGTTAAAACTGGTGATAACTGGACATTTGAATTAGTTCCAACAAACATATTCAGTCTTTTGAAAACTATATTTAACGGAATTATATCAGACTTTATTAGTAAAAATGATTGGTGTTCTGAAATCACTATAAAAGGTTTAGGTAAAGGAAATGAAAGTGACGCTATCACTCAAAGAACAAAAGTTTACTATAGATATTTACAGAATAATCCAATAGAGGGTTGGGAATTAGATAGATATGGTAACGAAATATACTTAGATAAAATAATTTAATATTATGAATAGACCAGAAGTAAGAATTATACAAAATCAAGAAGAACAAACTCAACCAGCTAATATTGATAGTTGGGAGGCAGAACAGTTACTTCGTAAATATGGACATCAACCTCAACAATTCTCAACTAGAGAAGAACCAAAACAAGTTGATAATGGTTTAACATTTGAACAAATGGTTGCCCAAGAAGAATCTAAAAGAAAAGAAGAAGAAATGAGAAGAAGAGCCAGAATGAATGGTCCTAAACCAACAACATTTGATGGTAATAGAGGTTATGACTCAGAAGTTAAATATAGTTCAGATGATGATACTGGATTTGGTTTCAAGATTGAAATCACAACAGATATGAAACTACCTAAATATTAAAATGCCTAAAAAATTAACACAAGAAGAATTTATACAAAAATCAAGATTGATACATGGTGATATAATTCTTAAATTGTGTGAAAAATTGGTTAAAAAAAATAATATATACAATAATAAAAAAAGCTTGACTATGAAATACTTAAAACTATTTGAAAACTTCACTCAAGAAAAACCTGAAATAATAACTGTTAAATTTAATGGTGATGGTTTTATTAACCAATATTGGAAAGGAACTGAAGGTGATAAAGTTTATCAAGCACATGGATTCGCTTCTAACTTAAAAAATCTTGAAGGAGAAGGTCACCATAATTATGGTGATGGCGGACTTGAAATGAGAAAAGGTTATTATTACCCATTATTTAAAGTGTTTTCTAAAGAAGACAGAAAAAATACCATATGGTATTATATTGTATATAGTGGTGATGAAATAAATATAATTCAGTCTAGCGAACACTCGGACCAAGGTATTGATATACCAAATAGTTTTAATTCTTTGAAAAATATAACTAATAACTGGTATTGTAAATTTGACGAAGGTGTGACTCCAGGTACAAGAGATCACAGAGGATATTTTGAAATTGTATCAGTTAGATAAATAATAATAATAAAAAAAAACTTGACTATGAAATACTTAAAACTATTTGAAAACTTTACAGATAAAGATAATAAGCATCCGTTTTCTATAACGGTAAAACCAACAGCTGAATTTGAGAGAAGATTAAAAGATATAAAAAATTCTGAAGGAAAACCATCATTTTTGGCTATGGGTAGTGAATTTACTTTAAAAAGAAATGATAATAGATTTAATCTTGTTAAAGTTGCTACAACTCCATTTGAAGTAACTAGAAACGAATTTAATGGTAAATCATTTACTGGTAAACAAGATGACCATTGGTTATCATACGATCCTAAAAATTCAGAGATATATGTTCATACTTCAAGAATATTTGGTACTGAATTAAAATTAGATGATAATGAAATAACCAGCACTGATAGAAGATACGCTACTGAAGATTATAAAGATGTAGGATTAGTTTGGATTGGTGGATACTATTGTAAATTTGAGAAAGGATTTGAAGTAGGTATGAAAGACCATCGTGGTTACTTTGAAATAACTAAAGTAGAAATATAATCTATAAAACCTCATCAATTAAGATGAGGTTTTTTTAGTACTGCTTGGACTAATGAAGATTGGAATAAGTTTCTTAATGAAATTAAGAATATCCTATTATGATAACACACTAGAAAAAATATCTGAATTTTTTTCTAAATATTGTATTTAAAATTGTGATTTTCTTCAATGTTTAGAAGAGTATTGTAAATCAATTTAATAATATTCTCAATATCTGAACGATGTGCGGTTTCCACTGTAGTGTGCATGTATTTCAATGGAAGTGAAATCAAAACAGAAGGAACACCACCATTTGAATAAGCAAAAGCATCTGTATCAGTTCCAGTTGAAGTTGATGAAGCCGCCAATTGAAAAGGAATTTTCTTTTTATTAGCAGTATCAATTACTAACTTTCTCAATTTGTTATGAACAGCAGGTGCTCTTGTGATAACACCACCTTGACCAGCAACGTGTTCACCTTCTTTAGAAGCAGTGTAACAAGGAGAAGAAGTTTCGTGACAAACATCAGTGATGATTGCTACATTTGGTTTGATACTTTGAGTAATCATTTGAGCACCTCTTAAACCAATTTCTTCTTGTACAGAATTGACAACATACAATTTGTATGGTAACTCTTTACCTTTTTCTTTTAATCGTCTTGCTACCTCAGCAATCATAAATCCACCAATGCGATTATCTAAAGCACGACCTGTGTAGTAATCTTTTCCTAACTTCATGAATTGGTCTTTGAAAGTAACAACTGTACCAACTTTAATACCCATATTCTCAACATCTTCTTTTGAAGAAGCACCAATATCAATAAAGATTGAATCTAAATCAGATTCTTTTTTACGATAGTGAATGTGAATTGCTGGGTGACCAAAGATACCATCTACTGGTCCATTTTCACCCCAAAGAGTAACCCTCATTGAAGGCGCAATAGTAGCATCAGAGCCACCATTTTTGATTACTTTTATGTAACCTTTTGAATCGATATAATTCACAAACCAACTGATTTCGTCAGCGTGTGCCTCAATTACTACTTTGAACTCAGAGTCCATATTACCCATAATACCGTAAGCGGTACCATAGTTATCAATTTCTACTTTATCAGCAAACTTAGCAATGTTTTCCATCCAAAGTTTCTGACCACCTAATTCGTATTCGAATCCGGTCGGTGAGTTGCTATTCAAATAGCTTTCAAGGAATTTTTCGTTTATCTTCATATAATTTACTTTGTTTTAATTCTTAAAATTCTAATTGGTTCATAAATAAAAAATAAACCAAGTATTGTGTATATTATTTTATACTCAATATTACAGTCATTGTTTATAACTAGATTAAATATCATACCGGCTAAAGCAAACATCGGTATTGTTAAAATCAATTTCATTTTAATTGGACTCATTTGAAATCTTCGTTACTTCTATAGTTACTTAAATTAATTGTATCAAATTCATCTTTTTGATCTTTTTTAGAAACATCCATCATTTTTAAAACTGTATTAATAGGTCTTTCAGTCCAATCAAACTCACTTGATTTATCATATTCTTTTTTATTATTCACAAAAAGTTTGGCTTCTTGGTGACCGGTACCTCCAAAATAGTTTGTTGATATTTTAGCAATAGTTTTATCTTTCCCAAATTCTCTTACATTGTGAATATAAGTAGTGGCTAAAATATCATGAGGTAATTCGATCCACTTTATTTCTTTAGATTCTTTATTTTCTAACACAGAGTTAATCTTTTCATTTCTTAACTCCGACTTATTCATTAAATATACGCTTATACAGTGTCCCATAATTCGGAACAAAGATAAATAATAAAAGCCATTTGACAAAATAATATATAGAGTAATAAAAAAAATTACTACAAATGAGTATAATTTCACTTTCCACTTACACAGATATGTCAGGAGCAGCAACTCCTTCATCAGGTATTATAATGGGTTTAGATACACTAGATGGAAAATTTAAACAAAAAGATTCTACAGGAGTTATAACAGAAATTGGATCAGGTGCTGGTACAGGTTCTGCTGGTACATCTGGATCTGCTGGTACATCTGGATCTTCGGGTACAAGCGGAAATATTGGAGCAACTGGACCAAGTGGAGCAGATGGTGGTAACTCATTAAAATGGATATATGGTGATAAAGATACAACCGGTGAGTTTGAATTAACCACTGCTGATTTTACACAAACAAATAATTATGTTTTAATTAATTACTCTAGTCAAATTGGTGACGTATCATCTTGGTTAACAGCTTTGGGAGATTATGCTACTTTATTTTCAGGCGCTGTTTATATGAAAATATCAGAGTTAGTTGATCCTAACATATATGGTATTTACCAAGTTACTGCTGGTTCTGACCAAACAACACACTGGAGATATGAAGTTACTAAGGTTTCATCAAATGGTACTCCTACTAACAGCTTAGAATATTCAATTAGTTGGGTTATAATGGGTGGTAATAGTGGATCATCAGGTAGTTCAGGATCATCTGGAACAAGAGGATCATCTGGAACAAGTGGATTATCTGGAACTGCTGGAACATCCGGAAATTCGGGTGCTGATGCTGCCAATACTTTAAAATGGACATTAGATAACACATCAACTGCGACTACATTTGAAAAGTTTGACACTAATTCCGAGACTGATACATCATTAATTAATTTAATTAGTATAAATAAAACAAGTTTAAATGGTGATGTTACTAGTTGGTTGGGTACAATTGACACAATGGTAACCGCAAGCGCTGATAGTGTTTATTTACAGATAACTAAATCTGATGATGCTACTATATTTGGTATTTATTCAATAAACACATCAACTGATAATGGAACACATTATACATTTACCATTTCTCTTACTGGAGTTATAGCATCAAATGGAACTTTATTAGAATATAGAGATTATTCTATAAGTTTTATTTTACAAAGTATTGGCAGTCCAGGAGCAAATGGATCATCTGGAACTTCAGGATCATCTGGAACTTCAGGATCATCTGGAACTTCAGGATCATCAGGAACAAGTGGAACATCAGGAACAAGTGGAACATCAGGAACAAGTGGAACATCAGGAACAAGTGGAACATCAGGAACAAGTGGAACATCAGGAACAAGTGGAACATCAGGAACAAGTGGAACAAGTGGAACATCAGGAACAAGTGGAACATCAGGAACAAGTGGAACTTCAGGAACAAGTGGAACATCAGGAACAAGTGGATCGAGTGGTACATCAGGATTAAGTGGTTCACTTTTAATGTCTACACCCTCAATGACTATGAGTGGTTCTATAACAATATCGCCTTCACCATCTACTGATATTGAATATATACCAGTGGATTCACTAGCTTCCGAATCAGGAATTAGTTTAAGTTTACCTGCTAGCGCTGGTATAGCAGATGGTAAAGTTATTCACATAAAAGATGAAGGTGGTAATGCTACCGCTAATCAAATTCAAATAAATGCGATTGGTGGTGATAAAATAGATGGTATTTTTTCTTATGTAATATCTACAAATTATGGATCAATTACTATTGTAAAAAGTGGTACAACACCTAATAACGGCCCTTGGTTTATAATATCTAAAATTAGTTAATTTAATCGAGAATTAATTCTCCAATTAACATACATTTTTAAAGGCTTTATTATAATAGACAAAAATTTCATAAGTCTATATATAATAAAGCCTTTTCTCTTTTAAATAATTACATCATTTAGAATACCTTCTGATAAAGAATCAATAAATCTTTCTATTAATTCCATTTCTTCTTCTAAGTTTCCATCAGTTCTGAATTGTCTAAATGAACCAGCATCTAAAAATCTCATAGTATAATTATGATGATTAAATATGGTAAAACAAAATCTTGTTCTACCTGAGTTAGAAGCGTTTACCCAAATTTTTCTCCATTCCGGTGTTAATCTTTCCATCAATAAATCTTGTAGTAACATCAAAGTTGTTTCAATTGATGTTTCTCTTCTTGTGTAATATGAATAAATTGCTTCCATAATTCTTAATTTTTATGCGGAGAGTGAGGGATTCGAACCCTCGGTACTCTTTCAAGTACACACGCTTTCCAAGCGTGCTCCATAAACCACTCGGACAACTCTCCAGTTATCTTTTGCGGAGAGCAGAGTATTCGAAACTCACACATTTTATTGTGCCACTCGCTTAGCAGGCGGTGCTAGTACCCTGACTAGTTTACTCTCCATTGGCGGAAGAAGAGGGAATCGAACCCCCAAAGCCTTTCGACCCAGCCGCTTTCAAGGCGGTGTCCTCGTCCATTCGGACTCCTTCCGGTTGCGGAGAGGTGAGGTATCGATCCCCATACCCGTAGGTACGACTAGTTTTCAAGACTAGCTTTAGCGCCAGCTAAATTACCTCTCCATTTGTGATTCTAGAAGGATTCGAACCTTCACGTCTCTCGGTTCGTAGCCGAGTGTTTTATCCAGTTAAACTATAGAACCATATAAAAACAAAAAACCCTTCAAACTGATGTTCGAAGGGTTTCTTTAATATCTTATTTGAATATTATGAACACGATCGAACCTCACTCATTTTTGACGAGCGACTTGACGATTTTGACGATGTGTTAATAATTGTTTTCATAATCTTATTTGTTATATATTAATTTTTTATTCTTCTTTTTTTGTGGGGATGGTTGGATTCGAACCAACGACCTTATAATTTCAAAATATACGAAGTAACTCTCTCAATCAACACTCTTACGAGGTAAAATTTCAAAAGAGATAGTTTTCTCTACCACTGAGCTACATCCCCAAATGAATTTATTACGTTACTTGAAAAGTGCCAAGTCGATAAAATTCTAAACAGTCTCATAACTAGGGAGAGAGGCAGGACTCGAACCTACGACCACGCGGTTAACAGCCGAAGTAACTCTTAACATCACTACTAATTACGTTAACCGTAATCAGAGAATACTTATCAGAGTATAATAACGTGCTCTACCAACTGAGCTACTCTCTCCATTTTTTGTGATTCCGGTGGGACTCGAACCCACGGTGGACTTTTCATCATCAGATTAAGAGTCTGGCGCAATCGCCGCTATGCGACGGAATCAATTTTGTGCGTCTGGTGGGACTCGAACCCACGGTTGAAATTAATCTACTGGTTAAAAGCCAGTTGCTATAGCCACTAAGCGACAGACGCATTACTTAGTGATCCTGGTGGGACTCGAACCCACGGTTGAAATTAATCTACTGGTTAAAAGCCAGTTGCTATAGCCGCTAAGCGACAGGATCATTTGTGTTTTTAGTGATCCCGGTGGGGTTCGAACCCACAACCTTCCGATTAAAAGTCGGAAGCTCCACCGATTGAGCTACGGAATCATTGTCTTATTGAGGGCAACGATCCGTATGAATCGTTGCCTAGCGTTTATATTTCAATTTTGTTTTCATTTCTTTTAATTTTTCTTTTATAATATTAGCACGCCATTGAGGAATCGAACCCCACCGTCGAGGTTTTGGAGACCTGACCGACACCTTGTCTGTATGACGTATGTTGTGGAGACTACCGGAATCGAACCGATCTCTTCCGGGCTTCAACCGGACGCTAAACCTACTTAGCTAAGTCTCCTTTTGGGTAAATGACGGGTTACGATCCCGCTACCTCTGGTACCACAAACCAGCGCTCTACCGATTGAGCTACATTCACCATAATACCCCACTTCATCAGATTACCGGACTGACTGCCATATGGGAGTGGGGGTCTCCTGTTTATCTCAGGACTCCGTGGAACCTCCCGGTAACGATCCGGGCTCCCTGGATTTTCAGTCCAGTGCTTTCACCTGATTAGCTTAGGTTCCAATTTGGGTGTCGTACGGGATTCGAACCCGTACCTTAACTTTCACAGAGTTAAATGCTCATCTTTCGATTCTCCATTAACAATAACGACACCATATAAAAACAAAAAATCCGAACTCTTTTGAAGTTCGGACTGATATATTGATTTTAATTTTCTAGATAATCTTAAATGACATCCTTCAAATCACGCAATACTCTTTCAGTACCGAACTGGGTGCTAAACCACTTGCTCGATTTACTAAAATGTTTATGTGTGCGATTTGTTGTCATTTCTTTATATATTAAAAAGGATTTCTTCCTTTTGGTTATTTTGTTCTTATTTTATACAAATATAGATAAAAGTTTTAATTCCACCTAATATTTTTTATTTTTTTATTAATTTGTTTCAACTCTGATACAATCTGTTGCCAAAACTGTTTGTTCTTTACCATCTACCCAGAACTTAACTTCGTTAATAGAAACCATTTCAAATGAGTCACAGTAAATAAATGTTTCCATATATGTAAAACCTGACCCATTACAAACTGTAAGTTTATAATCTCTTGAAGAGTATAAGTTATAAAAAGCAAATGCTGAAAAAGCAATAGCTATAATAATTAGTGCGTTTCTAAATTTGTTTTCCATAACACAAAGATATGGAAAAAATAATAATTTACCAAACTATTATTAAAATTTACCCACCATAAGCAGCAGTTATATAACCACCCTTAACTCTAAAGTTAATTCTATTAGATTTAACTTCCATAGTAAGCATTTTAGAATGACCATCTACTTCTACTACTCTAACTACAAATCCACCATTTTCGGCATATTTTGTTGCTTCATCTAAAGTTTTACCAACATATTGTTTTTCGGTAATAATTCCATTATCTCTTAAATAACTCATAATTAATTTTTTCTTTTATATAGTAAAAATTTAATCGTACATCAAAATGTGAGAAATTGTTTTTAATATATAAGTTAAACTATAAAACTACAAAATGGATTTAACAAATTATTTAAGAAAAGACTATGCCACTCCATCCATATATTATGGATATTCAATTGATCCAAATGCTGCTTCTACAGATTTCAATTGGTCTATTAGAAAAGTTACAACAGCCGCAAATGTTGAAACAGTTACTTGGTCAAATGGTGATCCAGCAAAACCATACGCAAAATGGAATGACAGAGTTAACACATTCTCAACACCGGCAGGTTCATTAGGTCTTACTTGTAGTTTTTCTAGTCCTGTTTTAAACATATCTTGGAATCAATTATCAGGTGCCAATAGATATCAAGTAGTTGTATCAGAATCTGGTAAAATATATTCTGATGGTGGTGGGCAAATTTACTATAATAATAACGCTACTCAAATTACAAAAGAAGTAATAAATGGTGGAAGTTATAAATATAACTATGCTTCTAGTGGATTAACTTATACAGTTACATTAACCGCAGTTAATGTTGCTGGTTCATCAGCATCAACAGTTACTATTACTACTTAATAACTTCTTTGATTGATTCAGAAACCATTTTCTTATCAGCTGGAAGAGTTGCGAATTCTTTCATAATAGCACCGATTTGTGTGATTCCAGAATTAACAAGTTCTGTTACTTTAGCTGTAACTTCTTCTTTAGACATTTGTGTTGGAAGATAAACTTCAATTACTGACAATTCTACTTTAGATTTTTCGTCATTGCTTAATGTAATAGTTTCTTTAAGAGACTTTACAGTTTTTGTAAGAATTTTAGTTACCTCAACATCTGAAAGATTATCAGAACCAATATTCTTTTCTACAGTTTGAATTTCTCCTTTAACAACAGATAGTATGCTTTTTGCTACCATGTTCTTAGACTTAAATGCTGTCATAAAGTCTGCGTTGATTTTTTCTTTCAGTGTCATTTTATTTTTATTTACTTATTTACAATTAAAAAAGAAGATTGGTGGAACGTCTGTCAAGTATGGTCGAAATCCGAGAACCTTACCTTGACTTTTAGTGACCTCATCACTTAGGATTACCTTTTAATATGCTTTCGCCTCGGTTGAGCAGTGTTACCATTCTGCTCGTTTAAAATCTTCTTTGAGTTGGGTTTAATCATTAGTTATTTGAGACATCTATCACCAACACGACTTCGATATCTACACCCTTACTATTATTATATAGTTATATTTACAAGGTAGTTCACTGGCTTTAACAAGGGTGTTAACTTATTTAACAGCTACTTACTACCATAATTTCGTTAAGACTCACACGGTTTTATCATATATTAATGTGAAATCTTTCGACACGCTAATTTCTTAGCTCTTGTCTTAACGACTCTTGGTTAATTCTTATACAAATGTAGAAAGAAAGTTTCAATTTACCAAATAAATTTTAATATATACATTATGTCAAACATGAAACACTTAATGTTATTTGAAGCTTTTGAATCTAATGCTTTATCAAAAATGATGAAGTTCTTAGCTAAAAAAGTAGATACTAATTCTAAAGAAAGATTTAAGGATAAATTAAAAAGATTGATTACCCAATTTGATATTCCTATTGATAAGATAAGTGATAAAGATGTTAAATATCTTAATAGAAATCAAGCTCTTAAACTTAGAAATGTAGACAGAGTTGAAAATTATAAAGAAATTTATTGTTTAAAGTTTTGGTTTTCAATGGATGAAGGATATTTAGGATTTACCGGCACTGGTAATACTAGTATGGATTTTAAATCATATATCAAATATAATAATAACAGAAATAGAAGTCGTAATAGAAATTCACATTTTAGCAATAATGAATTAGATTATATAAAAAATCGATTAAATATTAAAACCGGTAAACTCACACCACTTAAAAATTATGAAGACTTGACACACAAACAGTTAGTAATTGGTATATTCTCTGATGATGAAGATGATATGTCAAGAATGGGTTTAGCTAAAATTTGGAGAGATGGATATGGTGATCTTCATGGAATTCAAAGTGTTGCTGGAGGCGGTGAACCAGATGGTCAAATAGATGGTGAAAGTTGGAGAAATTGGAGAGATGAAGATGGTGAAGAAAATGAAGATGGTTATTTACCATTTTCAAGATCTTGGCATATGGGTTCAGTTAGTTCTCCAGGTTCTGACCATAATAAATTACACATTTATACACCATCAGAAGAACCTTTACATATAGAAGGTGTTAAAAGAGAAGAAGTAAAAGAAGAAGAAAAAGAAAGCCCTCTTGACTTCAATTTACCATTAAATAGTAGTTATGGTTTAAGAGAATGGGGTGATACATCTTGGTCAATAGATGATTATACATTAGTTGAAAAATCCGACTTTTCAATTGTTTTAATGCTTGATGATATACTTAAATCAGTTAAAGTTCCAGTTAATCAAATTAAAACAAATAGAGAAGAATCAAGAGAAGGTGCTACTAAATTAATGACCGATTCTCAGATTAAAAGAGCAAACATTGAAAGATATTTAACTGCGATTGTTGGTAAAATGGGTATTGATAAAGATATCAAAGAACTTAAAAATCTTCAAAAGTTGGTAATAAAATCTGTTTGTGGTGATTTAGCTTTTATTTCTATTTATAAAGGCAGACCAGGATTTGATAGTTTAGATAGTATGTCTGGTTATATTTATGATATGATGAAGTCTACTGATGGAAATGATAGAGATTACTATCTCTCAAGTATAATTAGTTCTTTTAAAAGTTTGAATTCATATTCTGAAGATTATACAAAACAATATAATGAGTCTCTTAAAGAAGTTAATAATAGTGATATAGAACCACTTAAAGAAATATTTAAAATATTTATAGAAATTGGTAAGAAAATTAAAAATTATTTACTTTCACAAAACATTCAAACTATTGAAGATTTGGGAATGATTATGGTTAAATTAAGGTCTATTAGAAATTTAGCTAGTGAAAGAGGATTTTCATTTGGTTATACTAGAAATATTCTAAACGAATTTCATTATACCAATGATGTCAGATATTATATTAATGAATGTGATAATGATAGAAGAAGAAATGAAGTTTTAGAAGATATTAAAAAGGCTAAACAAATTGAAAGATATATTGATTCTTTACTTAGATAAGGAATCAATTTCTTTTTTACGCTCATCAATTTCATATATCAAAGATAAACAATCACTTTTCAATTTTTTTAATTCTTTAGCTGATGTTATAGTGGCTTTTTTTAAATCAGATTCAATTGTATCTATCTCATTTTGTATAGATTTACTAATTTTTTCCAACTCTTCAATTATATCTTTTTGAATATCTGGTATTAAAGCCTTGTAATATGGATTACTGTATATAACTTCTCTATATTGATTTGGATCAAAACCTTTAACTAACAGAATAAGATGTTTGAGTATTTCTTCTTCTGTCAAAGATTTATTTAAATCTTCTAATATAGGTTTAATATCTTTTAATTTACGAGCCATTTTATACCGTTCGACGGATCTCTCGATCCATATCTCTTTTTTTGATTGTTTCTCTTTTATCGTACAACTTTTTTCCTTTAACAACACCAATCTTAACCTTTACACGGTTATGTGCTGTAAATATTTCAAGTGGAACCATAGTTGTTCCTTTATCTTGAAGTAACTTTTCAATTCTATTAATCTCTTTTCGATTAAGAAGTAATTTCTTATCTCGACTTTCATCATGTTTTTCAGCCACATGTGTTTGTTTATATCTGGCTACTTTCATATTCTTTAACCAAACTTCACCATTAGTGATATAAGCAAAACAATCAACTATAGAAACATTGCCTTCTCTAACTGATTTAACTTCAGCTCCCAATAGCATTACACCTGCGTCGAAGTCTTCCAACACAAAGTATTCATAATAAGCTTTTCTATTAGTTGTTATTTTCATAGTTACAAATATAGTTATAATCTTTTAATTTGTTGTAAGAAATATCAATGTTGTTATCATCAAATCTATTCTTTATTACTTTCATTGACTCCTCTTCCATCACAATAGCCACATCACTTACATAAATTGGTTTACTACCACCTTTGAAATTTGTAATACTAGCATCATCAACATTCTTTACACTACTATATAGTGATGTTAACATTAAAAGTTTATAAGGTGGTGTTTGAGGGTAAACATCAGAATAATTTGAGTATAAATCTTCTCTGATTTTATTAATAATATTTCCTATTTGATTTTGTCTACCTCCTAAATCATCTGACTTAAATATAATCTCATTTAAATCTAAAACAAGATACTCTGGATTGTTTACAGTATTACCAGTTTCTAAAATTGATTGAAGTTTCAAATCTCTTAAAAAAGATTTAAAAGAAAAAGACGAGTCTATTTCAGGAACCACCAAGTGAGGTAGTTTAGAAATAATCTCGTCTTTGAGTCTTTCCTGCTTGAATCTATACCCCAAAAGAGATATATCAGATTTTTGTATTAATTCAAAAAAATATTCAATGTTTTTCATTTGACTTTATTTTAAAAGTCAGTGTCAGTGTTGTCAATAGAATCAACTGATTCGGCAGGTGCTAATAAACCATCAATAATTTCAGTTAATTTTTTCTTAGTTACCGCCCCGTGTGTAGATTCAACAATTTGACCATCTTTATAAAAGAAGATTGTTGGAATATTTCTAACACCAAGTTCCATAACTTTATCTCTATTTGCGTCAGCATCACATTTACCAACTGTGATTTTTTCAAAGTAGTCTGAAGAAATTTGGTCTATAATTGGAGAAATCATTTTACAAGGACCACACCAAGGTGCCCAAATATCAACAAGTACTATACCTTCTTTAACGAAATCATCATAGTTCTCACCGTTTAATTCTGTTATATATGCTATCATCGTAATAATTTATTTTTATTTTATATTGAATATATTGAGAAAGTTTAAAACATCCAGATGTCATTATTATTCTTGTCAATAACTTCTTCTATATTTAGTATTTTATTAACCTTTCCTCTTGTATCATTAACAATCTTTTTTCTAACAGAAAGTTCTAATAATAACATTGTTTGTTCATCCAAAATAATATCTTTATCTACCTTAACACTTTCTAAAATAGAAATTGCTATAATAGGATCTTCTTTGAACTTATCTAAGAACTTTTTAATAACTTCAATTTGCTCAGACATCTTTAATCCTTTTAAGTTCTCAATAGAACCAGGAGCATATTTACCAAATCTTTGTAATAAGTCTAAGTCTTCTTGGCTCACTTCTCTATCAATATAATGAACATCATTAAAGAAGTAATATAATTTAGACCACATATCTTTCAAGTTTTGATCCTTGCCATAGATATTTCTCATATAGAATAAGAAGTCAGTTGATTTAAATATCTTATTAATGTTATCATCTTCAAATATTTGAGGAAGATTGCTATAAACTATTTTTTCAAAATTATCAGTCAATGGAACTTCTGTTACTTCTTTTTTAATATCTCTAGCAACCAAGTAATAAAGTTCTACTTTTTCACCAACTTTTGTGAATACATATTCTTCTGCTTCTAAATCTCTTGACATTTGAAAATATGGTGATAATAAGTCTTTATTATCTTTACACATTTCTAAATACCTTTCTCTAAATCTTAGTTTTATTCTATCAATGAATCTATAAGAAAGAGCATATTGAAGTAACTTAAATTCAAAATCATACAACTTAGCATTTAACTCTTTACTCTTTTTGGCAATTCTAACAGCTGTATGTGAAGGTGTCATTATATTTGAAATCTTTAACTCACCAGTTTTTAAGAAGTCTTCAAATTCTGAAGTCCAGTATAATTTATCATTATCAATATCGTAGCCAATTCGAGTGGCATTGATATCAAATGACTTAATAATTAAAGAAGGGTCTGATGTGTTTGATTTATACTTAATCGTATTAAACATATCGTCTCTCTCAGACTCGACTATAGAATAGAAATCCTTGGTATAATTATTAAAATTCATACCATTGTAGTCTTCATAATACTTTGTTTCTTTTTCTTGATAATTAAAAAGGGACTTTTTATCATTGTCTAATTCCTTTTCAATACCATCAAAAACAAAGATGTCAATATCATTGACCACGGCTTTGTTACCTGATACCAATTCCCAAACAATGTTTGCGATGGCACCTCCAGCTACAAATCCATGTAGGGGCAAGCCCCATTCAGACTTGATTCTATCTATAGCCTGTCTTCCTAGAGATTCTATATTCATAAATAATTACATTAACATTTCATCGATAGCGTCAAACTCTTTCTTAGTCTCACGAACTAAGATAGCTCTTCCGTTACGAATTTGTGATTTAACTGTTGATAGGTTTAGGTTAAGTTTATCGGAGATATCTTTATAAGACATTCTTTTTAACTCACGCATTTCGATTACATCACGATAAGGATTCTTCAAGTTCTCAATGTGCTTCTTCATAATGTCAGCTTTCTTAGCATGAATCTCATGCATGAAATTGTCACCTTCGTCTTCTTGAATGAAGTCTTTCATTGTTGTTCCTTCATCATCGAACTCAATATCTAACGACATTGTTTTCTTTTCGTTTTTAAGGTCTTGTAATGCTAGATTTTTTGCTATTGTAAATAGCCAGGTAGAGAATTGAGATTTTTCTTTTTCATACTTCTCAATCTTCTCAAAAGCCGCCATGAATGAATCTGTTGAGATATCTTCTGCTTTTTGAGGGTCATTAGTAATTTTAGCTGTAAAATATACTAGTTTTGGGTAATACTTTGTGTACAATGATGAGAAATCTTTACCCGTTCTTTCTCTAAATACTTTTTCTTGTTCACTGAATAGAATTGCCTTTTTAGGTTCCATATTTTGCCGTTTCTTTTTTTGTTGAGGAGTCATTAATTCATCCTCAATATTGCCTTCTTTTGCCGTTAATGGTGATTGCTCACCCGAATAATTTATATCATATATATCAGCAAAAGTTGTGTCTGTTTCAATAATTTCTTCAGTAGATTGTTGTTCATTTTTTAGATCATTCATATGTTTTATTTACAGGTTTATTATTTGATTAATTTTTTTATCACGCAAGTCAGCAAAGGTACCAAAATTATTTGGATTTATTTGACAAACTTTACCTTTATCTTCATCATCAGAGCATATCCAAACACTTACTCTATAAACATCACTTGATGGCGAATAAGAAGCAGTTCTTAACTCATATTCTTTATAAATAGTTAGTCTACTGTCATTTTCTTCAGGCTCACCGCCTAAATAATAAAGTGTTCTTTCTTCTTTACTTTTTGATTGTATTTCAGAGATATACTTTATGTGTGGAAATTTTAGTTTATCAAAGTTCATATTAATTCAATATCTCGTCAATTTTTTTATTTCTCTTATCAGCAGCAGTTGTAATCCAAGTAATATCATCAGAACTAATCCAAGTCTTATCAACCATTTCTAATAATCTCTTTTTATTATATTCACTATTATATTCAGACTGGTCTGCTTTAAGTACAATGACTTCAATCTTTGATAATTTATCGGTTGATTCTAATTCACCAATCTCATATTGAACATCAACACTTTTTGTTCTAGTTGTAAGTTCACCAGTAACAGAAAAATTCTTATGAAGTAACCCGCGCCTTGAATACTTTTCAACAAGTGGTACTGTTTTTTTCTTCCACTTAATAAAACCAATTGGAAGACCTAAAATAAATCCTATAAGTATGCCTATTAAAATCATAATGTTATTTTTTGAAAAATCTATTTTTTCTAATATAATCAAAGTGTAATGTGTCACCAACTTTACTACTGTAATATAAAGAGTCTGACATATCATATCGATATAAATCAACATACTCACTATACAATGTTGTGTCTTTTGTACCTCTGATTAAAAATGCTTTTGATGTAAGTCTACCAGATCCAACAGATGATATCTTTTCAACTATTATACAATCTATATTAATGTAGTGGATATCTGGGTCGGGTTTGGATTTACCGTCACAAGAAGCAAAGATAGCAAATACACCTACCGTTAAGGCAATAAGAAATAAAATTGGATCGGATTTTTTCATATTTTTAGTTTAATAATTTTTCTAATTGTTCAACGGTAATCACTTCAACACCCAAGTCAATAGCCTTCTTTTCTTTAGAAGAGCCACTACCGATAGCTTTCATAACAAGGTGAGTTGTTGTTTTTGATACACCAGAACCAATCTTTCCACCACGGGATTCAATATCAGATTCTAAATCTGGTCTACGAACTCCGGTAAAGACAAATGATTTACCCTCAAGGTCTGTGCCAACTTTAACAGCCTCAACTTTTTCAGTAATAGTGACAGGTAGATCTTTAATAAAGTCAAAGAAAATGTCATATGAGTCGATATATGATTTAGCTGATACTTCAGCAAATCCTTCAATTGACATTACTTGGTCAACAGTTGGTTTAGTTTTGAAATCTTCTAAAAGAACTAATTTCTTAGAACCTAATCCTTTGAAGATACCTGTAGCATGTTGTAGTTTAGACAACTGAACATTACTAACAGATTTTTGAATAGACTTATAAACGATGTCAGCTTTTCTCTTACCAAAACGGTCAATCTTCTCTAAGTCAGAAGTTGTAAGAGTAAGAACATCTTTGATTGTTTTATAACCAGCATCCCATAATTGAGTGATAACTCCTTCTGACACATTGTCTGCTTCTAAGATTTCAAAGAAAGCAACAATCTTTTTTAACTTTTGGTCGTCAGTTTCGGTCAAAGTAATTAACTCGATACCTGCTTCATTCCAATCTACTTCAACACCTTCGATTGTAGGTTGAACAAATTCAACTGGAGTGATAACATCAGCAATGATTGGAATAACCATTCCAGAGCGTTTTACGACTACTTTAGCACCTACACCAAGTCCTAAGTCTTTTACGAATCTGGCGTTGTTACCAGTCACGTTAGACACTGTAACACCATCTAATTTAACAGGAGTAATGTGTAGGATTGGTTTTAATAAACCTTGTTTAGAGATATTCCAAGAGATTCCAATAACATCAGTTTCAGCAGATTGCTCAAAACTTGGATGTTTGAAGGCACGAGCCCAAACTGGATTGTTTGAAGAAGTTTCACGACCTAATCTATCTTGTAGTTTTAAGTCATTTAATTCGATAATCAAACCATCGATTTCATATTCAGTAGAGAACTTATGAAATAAATCAATAAGCAGGTCTTCTGATAAATCAGATAGTTGACAAATATAGTATTGTACTTTTGATGCTTGTCCTTTATTAAGTTCGTTAATAACTTCTTGTTTAGTTGTGAAGTTTCTTTTACAAACAGCACCATATTTAATATACTGACAGTCTTTTAGAGAATCACTTACAGTTTTAGAGTTTAACAAACCAGCAACTAAGTTACGAGGGTTGGCGAAATCAGCAGAGAATTTTTCAATGAATACTTGTTTAGGTATCATTACTTCACCATAAGTAAAACTAAATGGATCTTCTTCTAAGTTTAAGTGATTTTGAATTAAAGCGTAATGTTCGCTCGATTTTTGACCGAATTCACCATCACCACGAGTCCAAGCTTCAGATGTAGCCTCATTAACACATAATGATAAGCCATCAAACTTTGGTGTGATAATAACATATTCAGATTTTGAAATGCCTTTCAGACGAGACCAATCATCAACATCATTCATCGACTTGATTTTATTCATCGAAGCCATTTCAATTGGAAGGCGTGATTTACGAGTTTCATCAGCGATTTCAATACCTACTTTAGTAAGTAATTCATCATCTGGAGATAATAAAGATAATTCTTCAACTAGTTGGTCATACTTAGCATCAGATATAATTGGTTGTCCCAATCTATAGGCATCATTTGCCTTAATAATTTGTTCTTTTAGTTGTTCAATCATTTTACAAAGATAGTTAATTTTTTATTAATTAAAGAATTTTATCAATAATTTTATCACGGTTATATGTTTTTTCATCATAAACCTCAATTATGTAGCCTTCAATCGTGAATTCTGAGGCCCATTTGTCATATCCACTTTTGTATCTAGGATTTTTTTCTAAAACTTTTTCAATAGCTTCATCTTTTGATTCGGCTACTACAATGAAATTTGGCAGAGGTCCGCTATGCCAACCACCATCATTGAATGTAACTGTGTAAATCTTCATCATAAGCAAATGTAAGGAAATAATTTATTAAAAACAAATATTAAAGAAATGAGTAAAATTTAATATATAAGAAAAATCAATAGATTAAAAATGCCAATTCAAAGCTCATTTCCGACCGTAGCTGACCAGGTTATCTCTTCTAATAAGAATATTATAGAAATACTAGGTCAAATTAATAGTTTAGCTACCACAACAGACCAATCTGTAAATATTAAAATTTATGATGAAAATGGAGTTCTAAGAACTTATGCCGTTCCATCATTTGCTTCACTAAAAGGTGAAATTGATAGATTAAATAATAATATCAACTCTCTTTATAGTATTGATGCTGGTGGTGCGATGATTTCAACATCTAATCAAAATAAATACAAAAAAATAATTACAGTAGATTTAAATAGAGAACCAAATGCTGTCGGAACACTTGGGTCACTTACTAAATTTAAAGCTTTGAATAACTGGTTTTTTGATGGACTTATGAGTCCTATTATTTCTATTGAATTAGATTTAACCGGTAAAGTAGAAAATAATGTAAGAAAAGTTCAATCTAGAAGATATATCGTTGATTTCGCAAAAGATGCTACAGGTACTTTAACAACACTTGGTCAATCAGCTCTTAATAGTTTTAATACTTTATTTAGAGGTAACGCATCAATTAATATTTCTGATTTTGAAAACTGGCACAATACAACATCTGGTGTTCTTTATCCTACTAATCCTCAATTTGATGAACAAGTATTTGATTTAGATCCACACGATTTATTATATGATGGTCAATTTTCAGTTCTTAAAATACAAGAAGATAGAATTAACAGAAAACTTTGGTATGTTTTAGATACATTAACTTATTTAGTTAGAAGTACTAATGAAACAGCTCAATTATCTATTGGTAGTGAAATTATTATAAATTCAGAACAAACATCAACAAGATATAAAGTAACCGAAGTTTCAACATCAGAGTCAAGTCCAAGAGTTAGATTTGAAAGAGTTGAAGGTGTTGAACCAATTGCTGTTGGAATTAGCACAATTAAAATATATTCACCAGTTGTTTATAGTAAAATAGTTAAAATAAGTGTTGGTTATAATGAAAGAAATGTTATTTTTATTAAACCTCTAAATGCTGATAATCACTTATTGGCAAGAAATTGGAGTTTAGGTACAGGATACTGGACAAATGATTTAACTTTGGATTCAAACGCGCCTGAGAATGGTCTTACTATGGAACAATTCTATACAGATTATGTATATGATTATGGAACTGTATTGAAAGACTTAGTTGCTAAAAAGACACCTAATGCTTTAGCTGGTACACCATTGGCTCCTACATTAAATGCTGGTAACTTCAAAGTTGTTCAAATTAATAAACACTTAACAGATACACCAGATTCTAATTTAATTAAGCAAAAACATAATTATCATTTAACATTAAAATCTGAAGTTCAACAAATTCAAGATGCTATAGTTGATAAAAACGCTAAATCTAAATTTGTTAAGTTTAAATCAGAATCTGATAAAAAACAAGTTATGCTTGAGATAGAAGATTTGACTAGAAAAAAAGATAGTAAATCTAAATTACTTTCTACAACAACTCAAGAAATTATTCAATTATCAAATAATCCTAAAACTAAAGTTCAACCTAAATTTAGAGTTAGAGGATTCTGGACAGTACCATCAGCTGTTGTAACAAGAGGTACAAGACCACAAGAAATTGTTCAATTTAGAGTTCAATATAGATATGTTTCTAAAGATGGTACTGAATCTCCTATTGAAACATTTAATGTTGATAATACTCAATCTAAAGCGGCTTTCTCAAACTGGAAAGAGTTTAAGACTGATGCTCGAAAAAGAACATATAATCCAGGAACTAGTGAATACACTTGGGAAATTGAAGATGTTGAAAGTGCGGACACGCCAAATATTAATCAAATTGATGTAGATATTCAAGCTAATGAAAAAATTGAAATGAGAATTAAATCTATTTCAGAAGTAGGTTGGCCCGAATCTCCAACAGAATCAGATTGGTCTGAAATTTTAACTGTTGAGTTTCCAGATGATTTAAATAATGTATTGAATGAAAGTGATTTTATATTAAAATCGGCAACTTCAGAAGATTTAAAAATCAAAATGAATCAAGAGTTATCGTCTAAAGGTTTAGATGATCACTTATCAGATACTATAGTTGTTAATAATCTTACATTCCATCACGATAGTAATAAAATTTTATCAGGATTCAAAGATGAGAATGGTGTTGCTTTGGACTTATATACCTACTTAAAATCTTTACAAGAAAGAATTTTAAGTTTAGAAGAGAAAATTAAAAGAGTTAAAGGTGAACTTGAAGTTGTTATTCTTAGAAACAACCAAGAGTTTGTCGTTGCTAATGGAAGTGAAACTACATTTAATATTGAATGTGAAGATTATCTTGACTCTTATACAGGAGCAGGTATTCCATCTGGTAGAGTTTATGCTAATAACGTTTATGTTGTTAAAGACTTTGTTGTTAAAATTAGAAATAAATCAACAAGTTCACCATTAGGTTTACTTTCTGGAAGAACTTATTTACAAAATCCTAATTTCTATAATACCGGAGCTCCTCAAACATTCTGGGTTAATGATCAAGATGAATTGATTACATCAGATTCATCAGGTCAAACAAGAACACAATTAGACAATCAATATATCTGGACAGTTAATTATGATTCAGTATTAGAAACATCAGTTACTAAATTAACTGAAAATATTGGTAATATATTTACTACAAACGCATCAAACTCTATTACTAATGTTTTATCATCAAATGAGTATAATATAGGGTATAATGAAACATCTATACTCTCATTTGTTGGTAATAATAAGTCATTATTAGATCCATCTAAATGGTTAGACACTAATGTTTCAGTTTCATCAACAGCTAAATTACTAACAACTATTCATCCAGTTGTAAATAATTTAGAAACAATTGTGGAGACCAATTCAGAAAAAGTTAAAACTATAGATACAGGAGATGTTAATTCAACAGTTATTCCATTAAATATCTACTTTAAAATGAACTCATTAGATAATAATCAACCAGGATTAAACTATAAATACATAAATCTAAATACATCTAGACAAACAGTTAAACATATTAAGAAAATTAAATTCTTCTTAGAAAATGAATCTGAAAATAGACCATTTACATTTAGTATTAAATTTAACATAAATAGAAGCAAAGTAATTGTTAAGAAGGCAACTCAAGCAATTAACACTTCTATCAGATAAAATAATTTTTAAGAGTGAAGAGCTTTGCTATATTAAGAACTAATGTCGGATTAACAACTAACATCAAAATAATGGTGGATAGTAACTATAATCTATCACTTAGTAGTATTGAATCAAAAGAAGAATTAGCTAATAGCAAATTCAAAAAAGTTTCTTTTATAAAAAAGAACTATTATGATGAGTTAGTTAGTTATTTTTATGATGGTTTACCACTTGACACAGCATTTTATATTAAATATGAAAATGATGTTGATACAATGAGTAAAGATTACTCTGTTCAATATGATGAGTTATATCAATATGGTGCTAGAAATATAATAAACAATAAAGATTACACTGAAGAGTTTGAATACTTTGCTCCTCTTTATATTTCATCTAATAATTTACCTAAAAAGTTTATTATTTTTAGAGTAGATGGTCCAGGTATAGAATCTGTTAATAAAGAAAACTTTAAATCTAATATTCTTAGTAAATTTAAAGTAGTAAAATTATTTGACCTAACTAAAACTACACCATTAGGTGAGTGGTTGGATATTAACTTTAATAATAATTCATTCTTTCCATTAACACCATTTGAAATGAGTTTTCAAAACTTGGAATTTACAAAATGGAATGGAATCGATTTTGAAAGTGGTGGCTATACAAGTAAGTCTCAATTTTTAGAATCAGTTTATGAAGAAGAAAAAGAAATATTTGAGTTTGAAAAATTTGTTTTTGATGGTTATAAAAATAATAAAGTAGTATTTCCTAATATTCTTAATATGTCATTTTTATTTGATGATACACCAGCAAATGCTGATTCAATAAGAAAATGGTCTATTAATAGATATTTTGGATTTTATTTAGATGATATGGTAAAAGTAAAAACTATATCACCTTATATAACACCATTTATTAAATCAGATGCTGTTATACAAACAGGTAATTTATTATATTCACCAAGTGGTGATCCATTTGTTGAAGGATTTATGGATCATAAAGTTTATTATGTAGAATACAATGATGAATACTATAAAGTTGAAAAATATGTTGAATCACAACCAAATACTTTACAGTCAGTTCAAACAGGAAATGTAGTAACTCAACAATATATTACAAAATTAGTTAATAAGTATAGAATTATTTCAGATATTGATTTATCAGGTAAGCAATCTTTATTAAATAAAAATACAGGTCTTATTGGAGATGATACTACATATCCAAATAGATTATTAAACTACGATAATACTAACTACTCAATAAGTGATTGGGACTCAGCTGATATTTGGTTAATAGAAATTGATGGTATGTTTCATAATTTAGTTAGAGAAACTGGTCCAGAAGCTGTAAATGGTCTTAAAACTAAAACTACAAGAATTAGAATTAACAGTGATTACTCATTTTCAATAGGTGAAAATGATTATACATACTTGATTAATAAAAGTGACCCAACTTACACTAAAAAAGTAAGTTTTGTTGTTGATAAGGATAATCCACCTAAAAAGTTTACAATTTACAAACTTAAATTTACGGATATTAAAGATTTTGATGATAAAATTATTGATACAGAATATTCTAAATATGAGTATGAGAATAAATTTACATTAACTGATACAGATGAGACTAAAATGTATTTTATTAATTTATCAAGTACAACGATTCCTAAAAGCTATGATGACTTTAATTACAATGAAGAAGTAATAAATATTCCGGTTTCTTCAGAATATACAGCTAATTATGAGACATTTAAAGTAGATAGGAATGATCTTTCTGAAATATGGAGAAAAAATGCTGTTTATACAAGATGGGCATTTCAAAATTCTTTATCAGCTAATGATGTTCCTTATTTATTAAATAACTCTTTATTATTTGAAGATTATAATAGAAGTACAAATCCTTTTGATCCAAACCCAAAAAGAATTGAAAGAAATTTAGATTATTTTTATACAATAAATTCATCTACTGCCTCTTATATACATCATACTTTACATGTTGAAAAACAAAGCTCTTTAGGAATAGATAGCTCATTTAGATTTGAATTGAATAAATATCTAAACTTAGGCACTTATTCAACTTCAACATCTTCAACTATTTATAATTTTGATTATTTCTCTTACTTTTTTGAAAGAGTTGCTAAATTTGATAATTATAAGATAAGTAAAAATGTTAAAAAGTATTCCTTATTTAATACCGGTAATAAATCTATTCCTAATATAACTTTATTCAAAGGATTAAAATTTTTAATCTATGATGTCGAAGATATTAAAAAAGATGAAACTGGTAGAATTGACATATTAAATTTAAAAACGTCAAATACTTTTGATGATTATAAATTTTCAATTTTATTATCAGACAATGATTGGGCTGTTATCGATTCACCAACTGGTAATAATGTTGGTACATTGACACAATCTCAAAATTTAATGAATTGGACTATTTTTGATGATTGGAAAATGGATAAAACATATAATTTAGGTGATATAGTTTTAAAAGATGACATTTTATACATATCAACCTTAGGTGATAATGTTACAACAAGTCCTGTAAGAGAGTATGCGATGGCTAAAAAAGCTATGTCTGCTCCTTATAATCAATTGGGTTGGTCTTTATACACAGTACCTTCAGCAAAATCTATATTCTGGAGACCAACTGGAACATACCCAGGAAATGGTGCCGGTAATAGTTATAATATAGTGTATAATCATACTGACTATTATTATTGTTATAATCCAACTGCTACTGAGGACTTTTGGGATTCAACAAAATCTGATACAACAGGTTATACACAAAGTGATGTTGTTTTATTCAAAGGTCAATATTATATGTCAATGACATCTTCAAATCATTATAGACCTGATTATGTAGCACCTTATGCCATTTCTAAAAAATATAATTCATATAGAAGTTTATTAGATGGAGTAAGCGTTTTTGAAAATGTTGGAAGATATTATTGGACAGCAACTCAATCTTCTGATCCTAAATGGAAAACAGTAGGTGTTTGGAATCCAAGCACACCATATAATACAACTACATATGTTGTACATAATGATATTGTTTATTCAACCGGTTATTCTCAAACAGGAAATGAACCAGGTATATCAAATGACTGGACTAGAGAATATAGTTTAGTACCAGATACTACATTAGTTTATAACTCAACTACAAATCCTATAATTGAAATGAATAATTCTTATTATATGATTAATAGTAATTCTTCTAATTTAACATTACAAAATGGTATTAATATTTATATTAATAAAAAATGGAAAAATATATTAATTAATATTGATATTGCTGATAATACAATACCTAATTTATCTGAGGCGGATAGAGATACATTATATAATGATTTAAATACAAAATTAACAGCATATAACTTTATTCAATGTCTTAATGATTTATCAAATAAATATGGATTTACAGATTATGTAAATTACATAATAATAGAAGAAGATGGTAGTATTAAAAGATATAACTATAATAGTATAGAAGGATTACCATACTATATAACTTGTGAAACACCAGATGAAGTTGTAATGAAACATGACTCATTGTTACATAAAGCAATAGAATTGCCTAAACAACTTAAACCAACTATGGTTCTTAAATCAATTGCTCCTAACTTGGCGAATTTAAATTACTATAATGGTGTTGCTGTTGCGGCTGAAATAAACCCTAATAGAAATACACCTAAACCAACATCTAATTTTCACGGTGGTAAAAGTATAACCGAGGAAGTTATTTATAGATTTAGTGGATTTTATATGCCATTATTTTATGATATACAATTATTCGATAAAAACTTATTTACGGCATCTACAGGTAACTATAAGTTTGATACAACACTATCAGACTTTGGTTTAGTTAAAGAAAGAAAAATTAGAAAGATAAATAATAAAGGATCTGTTCTTAAACTAAACAATATAAAAGACCAAAAATCTATTTATCCAATGATTGATGAATTTGGATATACAACTGTTGATACATTTATATTTAAATCTTCTTGGGATAGTAATTATCATTATATCACATCAAATAATCCAATTATTATATCAAATACAAAAGCAAAGGCAACAATGATTAAAAACACTGGATTGATAGGTATTCAAACCTCAATTAAAAATATAAACTTATAAGATGAGAAGAAGTTATATGTCACCTGAATATAGTAATACACAAATATATGGAACTTTCAATATGGTCGAAGAAAGTAATTTCTTTGCTGCTAAAATGTTAGAAGTTGAAGATAGTATTTACGTTTCTAATCAAAATATAATTTACTATCAAAAATCAACTGGTGAGCAAATAGATTTAGCAATTGAATCATCACTACTCACACAAGTTTATTCTGCTTCTGATAATATGAAATCACATCAAAAACTAACTTTAGATGATGCTCAATTAGATTATCAAAAAGAAAGTAATACTAAATGGATTTTAAATATAGATTTAGGAAATATCCTATCAGATTATTTATTTGCCGTTATGAAAAGATATAGAACATTTGAAGGTATAAGTAACCCATTAACTAGAACTAATGACGTTAATACTGCTATTAGAGAATATATATCTAATAATGTCACAAATAGATATAAACTTAGTAGATTGGATCTTTATGTTTCTTATACAGATTTAAGAAGTCAAAATGTTTTAAGATATAAAAACACTTGGAAATCTACTATATCTTTAGATTCTAATTTACTTAAAAAGAAACAAATGGATGTCGCATTTGATGAATCAACATTAAAAGTTTTATTTACACAGGAAAAACCATCTTCTCAGTATAATTTTGACTATAGTTTCAATATTTTATTTGAAAAAATCTAAACAAGTTACTCTTTATTTCATAAAATTACTACTATGGAAAATGAGGAACTATATCGCAGTTTAGTAATAATGCTAAAAATGTTTAAAAACAGACCTTATCACTTAGCCAAATATTTGGTTGAGAATTCTGCTTTAACTGAAGATTTTATTAAAAAAATAAAAAACAGTGATAAACTAAAAGAAATGAATGAAGATGAAAAATCTTCTGAGCAAAAACTTTTACCTGTTCCAGTACCTGTGTATTTTGTGGACATTTCACAAATGGAAAACTTTTACAACTCTTTTATTGATGATATCAAACAACTTTCTAAAGAAAAGAGCATAGAAGAAATCACTAAAGATTTAAATAAAAAACTTGATGACTTAATCAAAAAAGAAAAGTATGAAGAAGCAGCAAGAGTTCGTGACTATATGATGAGAAATAACATTGAAAGAATTTTTTAATTTTTCTAAACTAAAGATAGCGAACTGAATATAATAAATTGTAACTCTATAAAAAATATGAATATGAATAACAAAACAATCGGAAATGAGGATTTAATGGATGTGTTTGAAAACACTCAATTTAACTCAAAAGGTACTCGTAACAAAAATACGAAAGAATACCAAGAAATGCTTAAACTTTACAATCTTGACCAGATTGCTATCCCAGAAGAAGGTCAAGTTGTTTCAGCTAAATACGTTGGCATGTCAGCAGGTCAATTTGTGTTTAGTGTGGTTGGCTATAAAGACGATGTGAGAGTTGATGATAAAGTTGGTGAGTCTAAATACTTCAAGAACCTAAACTTGAATGATATGATTGACGTATTAATCACTGAAGTAAATCAAGATGCTTTTATGATTAAAGGAAGTGTTGCTTCTCTTTATGAATCTAGAGCTCACGCTAAGCTTAAAGCCCTTGTTGAAGGCGAATCAGTAATGGTTACAGTTAAGAGTCTTAACCCAGCTGGTTATGATGTTGAATTAAATCACGGTGGTGTTACACTTCCAGGATTTATGCCAAACACTTTAGCCGGAATCAACAAATTACACGATCCTAACGCAATCGTTGGAAAAACATTCAGCGTTATGATTGAGTCTTATGCTCAAAACGAAGGAACTTATATCGTTTCAAGACGTAAGTATCTTCAAACTCTTATACCTGAGGCTGTTAAAGAATTGGAATACAACAAAATCTATAGCGGTCACGTTACAGGAACTACACCATTTGGTGTGTTCGTGGAGTTCAACGAATGCTTAACTGGAATGATCCACAAAGCAAACGTTAATCCTGAATGGGCAGAGAAGTTAACTTCTATCACACCAGGATTTCAAATTGATTTTTACATCAAAGAAGTGATTAAAGATAAAATTATCTTAACTCAAATTCTTCGTGAAACTCTTTGGGACAACATTAAAAACGGTCAAGTTATCGAAGGAACTGTTAAAGACACCAAAGCATTTGGTACTTTAGTAAACCTTGATGATGAGACAGTGGGTCTTATCCACACTTCAGAAATGGAGAAACTTGGTAAAAAGTTCTCACAAGGACAAGATATCAAAGTGAAAGTTCTTTCAGTGGATAGAATGTCTCGTAAAATCTTCTTGACCTTAGGTTAAGATTGATTCTACCAGAAAAAGAAAAGCCTCAGATTTATCTGAGGCTTTTTTTGTTTATATAAATTTATGATTTTACTTCAATTACATATTGACCAGAGTAAGCTCTAAAATCTGGTTTAACCATCACCGTAATAACAGTTAATCTAAATTCATTATCACCTGGTACTAATTGACAAACAACATTTAAGTTATTTGTTTTATTCTTAATTACAAATCTATTAGGCTCACCTTCTTTGACACCTTTAGTTGGATAATTATCTTCTAATTGATAGATATTAAATTTATCTTGCATGAGAGCAATAGTCAATTCTTCAATTGCTAATTCAATTGTATCAATAATATCTTCGTCTTTAATTTGATTTTCTAAAGCACCATGTCTAAATTGTCTATCACCAGCGTGATTCACTTTCTCAACATCAATTCTGATTTCAACAGGTTCTTTTAAGTAAGCAATCTCTTTAGGAGGTCTACTAGCAACAACTCTTCTATCAATATAAGGATTGTTAAAAGCTTCAAATGTTTTTAGATTTTTCATTAATATATCCAATTTTTGTATTGGTATATATATTAATTTTTTAAGCCAGTATTTTTAGAACAACATCTTCTGTAAACTCTCTCATATCATCAACACTAATTGTATCAATAGTGTCTTTAGAAGAGTGACAGTTGTATAACATCGAGAAGTCTAAATAAGTATTATCATCCCATTTAACTTGAGATTTACCTTCATTCAAAGGTGGAATAGGATTAATAACACAAGAGTCAATTCCATTCTTTCTAAAAGTAACAGAATCATTATAAGGGGTATTTGTAATAGGACAATCAAAGATTGATTTAATATGGTTAGATAGTTTACCAGGGTAATTACCAATAAAGAAATACTTACCACCTTTACCAGTTAATTCTAAGTTAAGAACCCAGTCAATAGTGCCAAAATAACCTTCATTAATCTGTTCTGACGCTCTTTGAGAGCCTAAACCACCACATTCTTCACCATCTAAAAGAACAACGTTTATATGAGGCATTAACTTCTTAATTGATATAGCATTAATAACAGATGCTGAGTTGTCGTTAGCATTATCAATGTTAGGATTACTAACATCGTGGTGAGCAACCACCATTCTATCAGAGTCGCCTTTTAAGATAAGATTATAACAAGTAGTTCCTCTTGACTGATAAGTATCTAACTCATAGTCAATATTCTCAGATTTTAAAAGATCAATAAGAAATTGTACCCTTGGTGTAGGTTTATCTCCATTTGAGTAAACACTACCAAAGTTTCTTACTTTACAAAAATCATATATCTTATTATACAACATAATTAAACTTTTTCATCAAAAAATACTTCACAGTGGTCTTTAGAATAAATACCAGTAATTCCTCTTGGGTAAATTTCACCACCTAAATCTTTACTTCTACCCCATTTCATAATAGTAGACATTTTAGAAAAAGCTTTAGACCAAACTTTAATATCGGTTTTAATCCAAGATCCATTTCTTTGTAAAACGTCTTTATGGTCAGTATATTCATCTAAGTGATGCCAGATTTCTCCAGTATCTTTTCTAAACTCTTTACGCATTAATGAAACGGCTTTATCATATTTTTTATTAAAAGCGTTCCATTGTTCTTCTGTCCAATCTTTACGTTTTTCATAGTTTTTTTTAGGAACTGAACTTGGTTGATAAGAGTCTAAAGAACCAATTAAGAAAAGTTCTTGAGCAATTTTAGGCATAGCATAAAAACCACGACTAGCTGGTGGTTGATGATAAGTCTCTGGTGTCTTTGAAAATCCTTTTTGATTTTTCAAATTTAAACCACCAAATCTTACAAATGTAAATATGTCTTTGCCTTTTAACATTATTCTAATATCTTTCTTAGTTGAAATTCACGCCAAACATCTAATGGCATGAAGTGTTTATCATCAAATATACTAACGTGTTCTCCAGTTGTAGCTTTACTTACACTTACTAAATTCTTTTCAGACATTTCAATACAATCATCAATTTGATATTGTTCACCAACTTCTAATAGGTATTTCATACCATACATCTTATTAGTTACACAAATTACAATATCTCCCTTTTTGTATCTCAACATAATACAAATATACATAAATATTTTAAAATAAAAAAACCCTTTGAAATTAATCAAAGGGTTTTTTTATTATAGAAGTGATTACTTCTTACCTTTCCTTTGGACAGAAAGATCTTCAACAGGCACATCAGTAGTAGGTACTTCTGATTTCACTGTCGTGTCGTTCATACTCTTACCAATTTGGTTACCCATCATGTTTAAGATTTGAACTCCCAATAATCCGTCTATTGCTCCGTTCCCGCTTTGTCCACCTCCGTTGATTAACAAGTCTGGCATGATTTTCACACCGTTTTTACCAATCTCTTCGGTAACCTTAAATGTTGTAAAGTTTTCTTTACCCATCGCCTCAACGGCTAGCTTGTATGCTTCTGCTGTAGATTTACCCTTAGAAAGGATAGCCTCAGCCTCAGCATTACCAATCAATGATGTTCTTGTAGCATCTGCTTCTGCTTTCAACTTTGTTGATTCAGCACTTGCCTCAGCCGCAATTTTAACAGATTCAGCATCACCTTTAGCTTTCTTAACAGAAGCATCAGCGTGACGTTCAGCAATTTGTACACCTTGGTCGGCTTTTACTACTTCACCTTGCATGTCCGCAATCGCAGTTTCTTTTTCATAAGTTTGACGAGAGATAGCGGCTTTCTTTTGAGTTTCAAAAGTTACTTCTTGCTCTTGAGCAATCTTACGGTCAGTTAACGTTTTCATCAACTCTTGTGGTGGAACGATATCACCAATCAAAGTATCAACAGCGTGAACATTATATTCATCTAATACTTTAGAAATGTGTTGTTTCGCAGAATCTTGACGTTCTTTACGAGTAGTTAAGAAAGCAATCACATCAGAATCTTGAGCCGAGTTACGGAAGTAGTTACCAATTGTTGGCTCTAAAACTTGAGATACCAAGTTATTCATGTTACCAAATCGAGCAATCACTTTAGGTGCTTCTGTCATTGGAATGTGGATAATCTGTGATACATCTAAGTTGAATGGGAAACCATCTTTAGAACGAACAGTAATTGTGTTAAGTCCTTTATCTAAGTTGTGAGACTCAGTACGAGCGTTGGCCCAGTTAAGAACTAAGTTTGTTGTAGGCACTAACTCAATCTTATTAGTGTACTTATTGATAGGATATTTACCAGGTCCGAATGGCTCAGCCCAAACACCTTTTTGTCCTTTACCAACTAAGTTACCGTGTTTGAAGTTAACACCAGTTACGTCAACACCATCTTCTCCAACGAAAGAGATAACAACACCAACGTGTCCAATTGGAATCTCAGTCATTTGTACTTCTTCTACTTGAACAGCCCAAGGGTTTAAGTTGTAAGTACCAGCTAAGATAGTTTGTTGTTGTAAACCACGATTACCACCTAACTCAAGAAATTTATCAAAATCTTGGAAGTTATTATGTCCTTCAACATTTTTACCCGCAATCTGACCATTCTCTAATGGCTCACCATCTAATGTAGTTACAACACCCACCATATTCTCTTGAATAGTAGCTTGTTTAACAATAGATACTTCAAATAAGTAAGTATTGATTTTATAAACACCATTTGGAATAAAAGCAGACTGACGACCTTTCTGACCACCATTCGATAAGAATGTAACAGCATCTTGGAAGTTCTCACATTCTACTCTACGTCCTAAGATACGACCTGTTTGTGGAACAGTACCGTCTTTAGAGGATACTAACCCAATATGACCTTCTGGGATAACAACGAATCCATGCATATCGATGTTATACTGCCAAGGCCACATCCACCAATGAAGACCCGGAGAAAGCATTTCTGCTTGATAACCTGCTTCACCATTTACCGCAATAATACGGTCACCTGTAAGTTCTTTGTGTTCTCCAAAAAGAACGAACTTTTTTGTTACTAAACCAATCTTGTCCTCAGGAACAATAACTAGTCCGAAAAATACTCGAAGGATGAACTTGTACATTACTAAGCAAAGTACAATTGCTCCAATCCACCAATAGTTTGACATAAAATTTAAAATGTTACTCATTTGTTTTTTTTGTTTTTGTTTATATTAATTGTTTAATTACTTATTAATCGTGTTCGCATTCGTCAACACTCACACCTTCAGCTGTTATTGTGATTTCAGCATGGTCTCCAAATTGAGATAGGAAGAAATCCTCGTCAAAGTTACTTAAAAAATCTTTAACTTCATCAGTTATTTTTGCTAATTCTGGATCATAATCTAAATTTGCTACTTCAGTACGACCTTCATACTGTCTTTTCTCACGATTCCAAGTACCATAATTTGTAATCTTAGTCTCGTTAATCCAATCTGCTTCATCAGCTGGATGACCGTTGATGTAGATGTAATCGGTATTAGCTGAAAAAGTACAAGTCTCACCATCATTGAAGTAAGGTGTGTACTGACTCCAACCAAAAGACTCTAACTTAGGATGGTCTTCAAAAATTGTTTTTGTCAAATCTGTAAAGATTTTGTTAGAAGCTTCTAACATTTCTTCTTTCAATTTTTTAATTTCTTCTTGTTTTTCGCGAAGAATTGCGAACTTGTCGTTATTCATATTTGTGTTTTACTAAGATTTTTTATTTTGTTTCAATTTTCTCAAGGATATCTTTCAAAGACATATTCAAAATAGTTGCGTAATCATCTGATGTTATTCCTAAATTAGTTCCAGACTTTTGACAAGCCCAATCAATAATAGAAAGATGATGTCTGTTTGTATCAATAATTGATTTAGATAACATAGACATTAGTTCTAATTCTTTATTAGCCACTAATTCAATCTTTCTTATGTCTTTTGATTTTACAATTACTGGTTCTTCACCATGTAATACAGAGTTTAAAGAAATCTCACGAGCTTCTTGAGCTGTTAATTTTCTAAATCTCCAAGGAGAGAATTTTAATGTTCGAGGAATACCAACAAACTTAATACTTTTTTCAACGTGTGTATAAGTTTGTTTATTCCAACCTACTTTTTGAGAAGAAACTGATTTTAGTTCTTCAATTTGATACATACAACCCTTACCAAGGGTTTTGTAACTATCTGATGTACAAATAAGAATATCACCTTTTGAAAGTTGTTCAAAAGTAGGTTGTTCTAAAGGAGTTGGTTGTACAATAATATCCGTCTTAGGTAGTGGATTGCCATCTGTTGTAGTAAAATTATCAACAACAAATCTTCCAATACCAAGAATTTCTACAGTACCTTCTTGCCAACGTTGGTTATTACCACTGTTATAAAGACTGCCAGTTTCATATCTAACACCTTTAACTAATCTCTTAGTTGGTCTTTTACAAATTACTATCATATTTAATCTAAATTTACTTTAATATTTCCTTTTTGTGAAAGTTTTTCAAAAGATGATGGGTGACCTTTGATGCCATTTTGCATCCAGTCCATGAACTCCATATTTTCAAGATAATCTTGAGGAGTTGGTATAAATCTCATTCCAAAGTCTTCTAAGATGTGTTGCTCACAAACATCTTTAACAGAGAATTCTTTACCAGCCGAATTTTTCATAGTGTAACCAAAAATAGGTATCATTACTTCATGAATCCAAAAACTTGTGTGAGTGAGTACCCTGTGTCTATTATCAGATACATATGCTTTAGAACAATCCATTTTCATATGGATATGAAGATAATCTTCTGGTTCACCTCCAAATTTTCGAGCAGAGGACTTTGAATGAATATAAGCGTTAGCCATTTATAATTCTATATTAATTTTATTGAATGCTTCTTGTAAATCTTCTTTAGAAAACTTATTGAGTACAAAGGTAAGTAAATCTTCTGAATTGTCAAATTTATTTAAGATATAATCTTTCATAAATTCGGTATAGTCAGATTTATCAGCTATTCCAAGTTGTAACATTTTTACATTTCTATCCCATTGAACCCCACCGTTAACAACAAATTTACCCTCAATATTTTTAATTTCAGTAGTAAATTTTCTACGGTAGTCTGTTGTGGCTGGTGTAGTTACTCCTGTGTTATAATCATAAGTTTCCCAGTCACGAATAGGCATTTCATGAACTCTTTCTGAATAACTATGTATATTATCACACAAATCTTTAGCTTCTTTTAGACCAAGTCCACTACACTCTTTTATTAGCTTAACAAAAGCCAATTTTTGAGTTGTTGGTTCGATTAATTTTATTTTAATAGTTTTCATTAATAGTGTTTTGATACGATAGTTTGTTCTAATCTTAAATAAGAGTCAATAACAAACTGGTCGATTTGATGAACTTGGTCTAAAACTTTTCTACCATTATAATTATGAACTACAAAGTTAGCCATTTTATTTTTATCTAAGTCGTCTATTTCATTTCTCATTGACATAGCAACATCAGAAACTTTCATATTTGTCAATTCTTTACATCTTTCCATTCGTGTAATTTTTGGACAAAAAATAGCAATATTGTGGTTCATTAGTTTATGCCAGTTTCTTTCAAATAAAATTGAAGAATGAAATATTGTGTAAATAGAAGATTTGTGTTTTTCAGAGAAAGCTTCATAAGCTCTCATTAGTTCATGCTGAGCACAATCTACAACTATATCAAATTCTGTTTTAGTTTTTACAAATTGTGGATCTACATAAACAGATTTACCGTGTAAGGGTTTTAACTTTGCCATTATTTGGCTATTAACAGAAGCGTCATGATTTATAATAAATTTCAAAACAGTATCTGCTTCAAAAACAGGTATGGTGAGTTTTCTGAAAATATTACAGACTTCATTTTTACCTGAATATCTATTACCCGAAAGTCCAACTTTTATCATTGTATTAAATATATTTATAACTACAAATATATAAAACATTCTTAGAAAAAACAACTTTATTTCAAAATTATATAAAAGTAATCTTATGTACACTAACGAAGAACTTGGTTTTATCCTTTACAACAATCGCTCAGTAAAAGGCGTTGTTTCTAATTTCTTACCAAAATTAAACCCTATGAAACTTATGAAAATTGAAAATCAATTCAATAAGTGTAAAGAAATGTTTAATAATGACAACAGAATGGTTGAAATCAACATTGATGAATTAGATATTGAAGCTAATGACATTATTGTAACACCTGATGAATTGGCATCACTTACTGATTTAATTACAGAAAATATAGGATTATTGAATACTAATGAATTTGAATATTTAGAGAAAAGAGGATTTGGAGAGAAAACAATCTTAGACTGGGATATATTAGGATTATCTAATATTACAAGTTTAAAACACCATGAGATATTAGGTTCAACTTGTCACCCAGTTCTTAAAAAAATAATGAGTGATGGTATTGAAAATGGTGGTATACTAATTCCACTTTTTAAAGATGGTATTTTAGTTAATTGTGCTATTAGAAAGATAAATTCTTCTAAATCATTAAAATATTCATTGGCTTGTCCTGATATTCCAGTTTGGGGATTAGATAAGTTTGAAAAAGGTAAAGAAATTTGGATTGCTGAAGGTATATTTGATACAATAGCTCTTTTTAATTTAGGTAAAAAGTCTGTTAGTTGTTCATCTGGTATGTGGTCTGGTTTACAGCTTTATCAAGTTCTAGAAAAAGAACCAAGTTCAATTGTGGTATTTGCTGATAATGATTCTGTTGGTTTAAGAACATCTGCTATTTTGAAAGAATTCTTTACAATGAATTATATTCCAACACGAATAGTTATTAGTAAAATAGCTAAAGATCCTGCTGAACATTATTTTCAAAAAAATCAAAATTTAGACAATCTTATGGAAATTGATGTAACTCTTGATATGATTGAAGAACATAAAGATGATGTTTTTAATTTTCTCAGACATATGAAAAATAGAAAGTATTAATTAATATATACTTTACAAAAAAAATTCTAATATTTTATGACTACTAAATTACATTTTTACAACGACAGTGATGTTGGATATGACCACGAATGGTGCGCAGATGAGTTAATTAATGAAGTTGAAATAGAAGAACAAGAAGAAGAAGAAGATGAAGAAGAACTTAAAAAAGTATAATGATTTTATTAATGAGTCTCTAGTTGCTAAGCCAAAATTAACTAAGCAAGAATTAGACACTATTATAAGTAGAGTTATTTTAAAAGTACCAGGTACTGGTAAAGAAACTATACAAGAGTTAAGAGATGATTTTGAAGAGTCAGTAATTGCTATGTCTGATTTTTATCCTGGTTGGTTTTCTGATATGTGTAAAAGGAAAGATGCTAACCCTGAAGCTGATTATCAAGAAATGCAAAATTTGCTTAATAAAAAAGGTTGGGACTTTGAATCAATTAAAAACTTATTCAGCGAAGAAGCTAATAAATTAGTTGATAAAGATTTTGATGGTTGGTTTAATAGTTATGGACAAATAGGAAGTCAAAATGGTCACTGTGATGTTTATCTTTATTTTACTGCTAAAAAATTAGGATTAAATGCTAATGATATTATTTCATTAGGTGGAGATGGATGGGCCTCTTATGCTGAAGGTGATGAGATGTACATCAGATATAAATATGGTTATCATCAAACTAAATATGGTCAATTAATGTTAGATCAAATAGGTTATACAGTTGAACAATTTAGAGAAGAAGCTTTAGTTTATTTACAACAAGATATTAAAGATAACTGGAGTGAGATGATATCATCAAGTGTTATGCGTAATGGTGTAATTAATAAAGTTCCAGTTAGAAGATCCGATTTAGGTGATAATCTGATAAAAAATTTAACTTCTTTTTTAAGATCATCAATTCAAATTGAAGATTTTACTTTAGTTGAAGATGATAGAATGATTATATACACAAATGAAATGGCTGATACTATTAATAAAGCTTTTCCAGATACAACAACATCAGAAGATGTATCATCTGGTATAGTTAAATATTTAGAATGGGCTGGAACTGATATTGAAGTTATTGATGGTGATGTTGTCATTTGGGGCAAATTCAAAGTTGACTTATAAACTTATCTTTCAATAAACTGTATAAATACAAATTAAATTAATTTAAATGATAATAAATCTTAAATCTGAAACTGAATTATCTGGTTTCTACGTTGTATATGAAGGTTCAACTAATCTTGAGAAAAAAGGTTGGTTTGGTATCTCTCACTTAATGGAACATTTAATGTGTAAAAACTTTGATCATCTTCAAGAAGATTTTGACAAAGACGGCATTGATTGGAATGCTTACACAAGTTCAAATGAAATTGTTTTTTATCTAACTGGCTTAGATGAAAAAGTAAATAAGTGGAAAGGTGAGTTTATGGACTTACTTGGTGAATTCAATGTTACTAAAGAACAATTTGAAAATGAAAGAAACATTGTACTTGAAGAATACATGGATTGTTTCAATGACCAAACTCAAACACATATGTTAAATCTTTCTCGTAAATTATTTGGTGATTATGATCCAATTGGATTAAAAGAAGATTTAGAAAAACTAAAGTATATGGATTGTTTGAATTTCTTTGAACTTCAATATGCTAAGCCTACTAAGATTATTAACGTATCTAAAAACAAACCTTACAAAAACAATACTATTGATTTTGCTAAGAGAGATATTACAAAAACTATTGAGTTTGGTGAAAATGATGTTGATTTAGAATTAAGTAATGAGTTCAAAGACAAAACATCTATTGCTATTCTTTCTCCAATAATTGAGGAAGATTTTGCTTATGTTCACTTTATCAATGCTATGTTGTCATTAGGATTAAAATCTCCACTTTATCAAGAAATTAGAGAGAAAAAAGGATTAGTTTATTATGTACATTGTTATCAGTCAAGAGTTAACAATCAAGGTATTAATACTATCTCAACTCAAACATCTAATAAAAATTACAATGGTGTAGTTGACGCTGTTAAAGAGGTGATTACAAACCCTGATAAATATTTAACAAAAGAAAGATTTGACTTAGTTAAAGATTACTACAAAGTAAGAATGGCTAAAGATGAGATTCTTAGATATAAGAATGTTAATCAATATATCAATCCAGAGGGTTGGTCAGTTTATGATATTTTAGATAAAGTTAATATGAAGAAAATCAAAGAAGTGTATAAGAAATACTATAATTTTGATAAATTCTATATTTCTAATGATAAAAAAGAATTTAAAAAGTCCAGATAATCTGGACTTAAACTTTTTAAATTATTATACTATAATATTTAAGAAACATAACACAAAAATATGAAAACAAAAGCAACAAAAGCACCTACTATGAAATCTAAGGCTTCTACAGGTGCGACTAGGAAAACAAAAGTTACAGCAACTACTGATACAGTAGCTACTGCTATTACAACTGTTTCTCCAGTTAGTGAAAAAATGAGCAAATTAGAAACTGCCTATATGGCGGCAATTAGCGGCGAAATGAAATTTGGAGAAGTTAAATCTATCTTCAAACAACTTCACAAAGAGATTAAGAAATCTGCGAAGTCAAAAAATTAATTTTTTGGATGCTGATACCTTATTTAGGCGAGAAATCTAAATTTGCGAACTTTATAGTACCAAATATTCCCAATAATATTTCTACTTATGTAGAACCATTTGCCGGAATGTTTGGTATTTTTTTTGCCTTAGACTTCACTAAGTTTAAGGATGTTAATTTTATCTATAATGATAAGAATAATCTAAATTATTTATTATTCAAAAATTTACGAAATTCTAATTTTGTTGAATTATTTAAGAACACAGAGATAGATGAAGATTACTATCGAAGTTGTTTGAAAAAAATAATAACTGAAAAAGATGAGATGTTACTTTCTCTTTATTGGTTAGTTGTTTTAACTTGCTCATCTCCTTATGAAATTGGTAAAGATTCTTGGAGAGATAATAGTGAATTCAATATACTTAAAATGAAGCACCGTGCTTATGAACATCATTTAAGTAAAATAAATAATATACACAACTACGATTATAAAAAAGTAATTGAAATGTATGATTCAGAATCAACATTCTTTTATGTAGATCCGCCTTATATGGGTAAAGAAGAGTACTATATCAATCACGATTTTAATAAAGATACTCATAAAGAGCTGGCGGAAACTCTTAATAATATTAAAGGAAAGTTCTTATTAAGTTACTACTATTTCGACGGTATAGAAGAACTTTATCCTACTTGTAAATTTGATTCTAAGATAACTATAATGGGTACAGAGTTGATAATTATGAATTATTAATATATAATACATGAATAAATATTACGGACAGGTTCCAAATGCTGGTTATCTCTATAGAGGAGTACCGGTAGATAAGTTCTTACACGACAATTACTTTAAAGACAAAAGAGATGGTTTTTTTATCGAGTGCGGAGCAGCTGATGGTCTTAACTTATCATGTTGTAAATTTTTTGAAGAAACTATGGGTTGGTAAGGCGTTAATATAGAAGCGAGTCCGGTTAAATTTAAGAAATTAGTAGAAAACAGACCTAATTCATTCCTTAACCTAAATAAAGGTTTACTTAATAAAACCGGTTCATTTGTATTCAGAGACGACAATGTTGAAGATATAGCAAAAGCGCCAGGATGGAGTAATGGTTCATTTCAACATGTAGAAAAACACCTTTATCAACTCCATAAGATGGGAGTTCAACTACAAGAATTTATAGTTGAAGTAATTACATTTAAACAACTTATAGAAGAATATGATATTAAACATGTTGATTTGTTTATATTAGATGTTGAAGGTGTTGAAGCATTGATATTAGAAAGTATGAAAGACTGTGATGTCTTACCTACTCATTTATTTATTGAGCATGAACATATTGGTTTAGATGTTTGTAAAGAACTCACATCACAGTTAGGATATAGATTGGATTGGAATGACTTCTGTAACTCAATGTATATAAAATGAAAAAATCGAATATTAAATTTAATATATACATTAATAAAAAATCATAATTATGAAACATCTTAAATTATTTGAAAACTTCTCAGACTCAGAATCTATTAATGAAGATTTTCTGGAATTAAAATCTATAGCTAAACAATTATACTCTCTTGTAAAAAGTGAAGGGTATGAAGTTGAAATAAAAGAAAATAGCGAAAAATCAAAATATAGAGGTGGTGATTCTTTAGTTGGTACAAAAGATTCAAAATATTTGAATGGTAAAGGTGGTACTGTAGAAATTCATCAATTTTCAGATGTTGAACAAATTGGCTTGTTTCTGCCTGTTTATGCTGTTGCTTATCAATTTATAACAGCACCTGAAAATAAAGAGATAATTAAAAAGATGATGGATGAAAAGAAACCTGGTGATTATGAAAAATACCCTGGAACTTATCAACAGGATATTTCTAAAAATTGGTCACATATAAAAGATGCTATTTTTGGAGAATCTGGTAAAATTGCTAACTTATACGATATGCAGAAAAACCCAGAAGTAGTAAAATTTGTAAATAAGTTAGGAAATAAATTAATTGATACTATCAAATCAAAATATCCTAATATGTTATTAAGTACTGAAGATAAAGAAACAAATTTTGCTTTATATTTTGCTGAACCTAAGACAAATAAAGGTGCTGTAGTAAATCCTAATCAAAGACCTAACAAACCTAATCCAAATATTTAATAAATTAAAAACCCACTCTAGAGTGGGTTTTTTTATATCTTATAAATTCCTGTCTGTTTTTTAATTATTTAGGTGTGTTTTCATCATGAATTACTAAACCAGTTTTTCCCTCACTTACTAACTTATCAAAATATCTACCTGGTTGAACTAAATCATCATCAAACCAGTGACCTATTGGGGTGTTTCTAATCTCAACATTGACTTCTGATATTACTATTAATGGAACCTCAGGTAGAAATTTATCTAATAAACCTCTACAAAAAGAAATTGACTCTTCAAGATTTGTATCTAAGAGTACCTGAACTGCTAACCCTCTATGATGAGCACCTGATATTTCAACAGTTGTTGGAAATTTTATAGAATGTAAAACTTCAACACATTTTGACCAATTTGGGTTTGTATTTGATGAGCCTATAGGAGACTCATGTCTACAAATAAACATGTTCATTATGACTTTCTTCTCCATTTTAGATTCTTTTATAAAATTACCCCAGTCCTTTACTTTTATATTCATTTTAGTAGTTAGTTTTAACCCACTCAACTAGTTTAAGTAAGTTTTCTGTGTTATGAGGATATTTATCTAAGATTGATTCTAAGAATTTCAATCTACCTTCTTTGTAAGCTTCACCATAAGCTTTGAACTCTTCGTGAATTCCGTTTTCCCATTCTAATAATTGATCGAAATCTCTTTCTACAATACTCATATCATAGTAATTAAAAGACTCTGAAAGGTTTGTTGTAGCTTGGTGAGTCTTTGTATCTAAAATCATTTGTTTTACTTCTAAAACGTCTGAATTAGATTTATCTGAACAGCATTCCATAAAGAAGTCAGCTGACTTTTCTTCATTATCACTTTTCATTGGGTCATAAACACAATCGTGAAAAAGAGCTGTTAACATCAACTTCTCATATTCTTTATCAGAGTATTTTGACTTACTTTCGTTGATTTGGTCAATCACATCATTTAAGTGATTTAAGGTATGATAAGATCTATGAGATTCATTCCACATTGAAAGTAATGTATTAACATCACATTTGATATTCCATTTATTAAGTAATTCTTGTAAATTCATAAAATTTTATTTCTTTTTGTTGAGTTATATATTAAAAAGCCGTTTTATGGTTTCTTTTCTCGTTCTTGCTCTTTCATATTTACTATGAAGATGTTTCCAAGCCATTAAAGAAGCGGTGGCACTTGACTTACCAGTTTGCCTAGCCTTCAACATCATAATTTGTTTATTACCATTTAGATATTGACCAAATATATCAAGAGTTTCTTTATTCATAAATTCTTTTTATTTTTTCTTTTCGTTTTTCAATACGACCTCTATACTTACGAATATTCTTAACACGAATATTAAGTTTTTCCAATATGGATGGGTCTACCGTAGTAGCACTTATCATACTGATATGGTCAACTATTACAATGTCTCTTTTAATCATTTAATAAAGCATTAAGTTTATCTTCTCTTTTAATAGAAGTTATTTCACTATTTAATAGTTCATTTAGATTTTCAACTCCATCAAGTTGAACAGACTCTTTCATAAGATTATCAACTTTTTTTTGAAATCTGTCATTTAGAATTTGAGTAAATAAACAATTGCTGGTTTTTATCTCAACCATATTATTATCCCAGTTATCATTTTCATGTTTACAATACTGAATATGTAAAGTATTAAATGGACCTTCTTTCTTATTAAGAACTAAGAGATTATCTTTATTAATAACTATTGGAAAGAAATGATTAGTTTCAACTTGTGTTACTGATTTTGGTCCATTATAACTAACACCGCTGTAATTATAAACTTGATTTTGAGTAATTTTATATCCAGATGATATCTTTTTCAACATTGTTTTCAAAAGTATCAATTGTTCTACATAAGCTTTGAATCCAAGTTTATACATAGAGATAAAACTTGGAATTGATATAAGTAAAGCAAATAAAGGCACGACTATTAATAAAGCCGTAATCCAATCAACAATTGATATTTGTGACATATTATTCTCCTAAAAGTTGGTCAATCTTATTATTTCTTTTCTCAGCCTTTTCTTTTGCTTCACGAATAGCTTTTTGTTCTTCAGATTCTTCAGTGAAGGATGTTGCGTTCATTTGGTCAAGTAAATCAGTGTAATCACTATATGTAGATTCTTTAGATTTATCTAAACCATAAACCATATAGTCGCCATATTTTTTACCACCAAATATGTCTTTGTAATATTCTTCTTTCATATTAAATATTTTTTAAATCGTTTTTAACTTTTTCCATACCAGTTGATGCCAATTCTTGGTAATGAGTAAATAAGTCATTTCTGTATTCTGGTACATAGAAATCAAGGTCTGATAAATCTACATAGTAAATCTTAGTAGTTTCTCTAGTCAAAAATGGAATTGTATTAGCAGGTGAAACTTTCATTGAAGTTCCAACAACAATACATACATCACATTCTTTAGCCGCTTTAGTAGCCATATCAACAAAATCAGGATCTAAATCTTCACCAAACCAAACAATATGAGGTCTTAATTGAGAGCCAGTTGTTGGACATTTATCTCCAATATTAATTGGATTATATCCCACATCAACAACTGTGTCTAATGGTGATGTTTTATGATCATACATACAGCCTCTAGCTTTTGTTAACTCACCATGTAGATGAATAATATTAGTTGAGCCTGCTCTTTCGTGTAAATCATCAACATTTTGAGTTACAACAGTAACATCATAATCATTTTCTAATTCAGCAATTATTTTATGCGCCAAATTTGGCTCAACATCTTTCATTTGAGCACGACGCATATTGTAGAAATTAAGAACTTTTTCTCTATCTCTACGCCACCCACTAGGTGTGGCAACATCTTCTACTTTATGATTATACCAAAGCCCATCATCACCAGTTCTAAAAGTAGCAACGCCACTTTCAGCTGAAACTCCTGCTCCAGTAAAAATCAATACTTTTTTCTTATTCATACTATTTTACAAAGTTAATTAAATAAAGTTTAATTACAAAGAAAGTCTTAATAAATAATATATACATAAAATCCTTTTGGTAATAGATGGCGACATTTTCAGTTGATATAAATATTAGAAAAAAAATCTTTAAGATTCCTAGTATTATGGAGGTTCAATACAAAGAACCGGTTAGTAGTGTGCCAAATTTAACAAACGCAAGTATTTCGGCGGTTGCTAATACGATATCAACAAAACCTCAACTTATAACAAGAGCTGAGTTACAAAACTTAGGAAAGGATATAAAACTAGTTGGATATGATCCACTAATAGGTCTTGTTTCAAATTCAAATAAAACATTTAGTTCTAAGTTATTAAATTGGGTAGAGCCATATGAAATAAAAGGTTCTATAAAAACTCTTTTTTATACTGAAGTTAATTCTGAATTAAAAGCTGGAGATAGAGTATTTATAATAAATGGTGCTTATGATAGTGATTTATTAATTGAAAAAAATAAATATAAAAAAGGTAGAGACGGTTATAAAATTCTACACATAGATAAATGCCAAGTTGTTTTAGATATAGACTATACAGGAGTTACACCATATTCAACAGCTACAGATGACCAATTAATAAAAGTTTATTACATTAGAGATACGTCTGAATTTTTACATGCCAATAGAGCGATTACTACAAGAGAAGGTAAAATAAATCATAAATTTGAATGGTATCAAAATAATATAGCATTTATTGATAGTAATTATTCAACTACTCAAAACTGGGGATTGAATAATGGTGTTTCAGGTGCGCCTGGATTTTATGTAAGAAGTTCTACAGCTAGTTGGACTAATATAACAACAAACTTTATTAATAGTGGTTCTTATTCATATGCTCTTTCTCCTACATATTCAAATGTAAATAGAGTAAAAATAATGAATGCTGATTTCACTTATAATGGAAGAGAATTCAAAGAAGGATATGTTTATAAATGGGTAGTTGGTCCAACACAATCTTCTTGGGAAGTTGATGTTACTTACTTTAAACCATATTTAACTAAAAATAACTTTAGAGATGGTAACTTCAGAGGTGAATGGAACTGTGGTCTATATGGTCAATATGATAAAAGAATTAAATGGCATGGTGATAAGTCAGTTTGGAATGTTGGAACCTTAATTAATACTATTTGGAAAAAAGGAACAATGAATTCATTATACACTTCAAGTGAAAGTTATTTTTCTTCATTTGATAATTATGGATTGCCTTATCAAAAAATTAACTCACCTAATAACGCAGGTAGAGGTTATAATTTTGTTGCTAACTCTATAATAGAAACATCAACTATAACAAATGGTTCATTTTATACAACTACATTTGGTACTCAATCAAGTGCTACTTATTCAATAGTCGAAGATGAGATATTAGGAATTGAATCACCTTATACAAATGAAATTAAACAAGCATTTTTTAATGATTGTGAGTTCAATAATTCATATTTAGAAAATTCTGAATTAAAAAACACAAAGGCAAATAATTCAAAGTTTGAAAAAAGTAAATCTATAAACTCATATTTTAATAATTCAGTATTGAAAGATTCATTTTATAATAGTGATAATATTATTAAAATATATGCCTATGATGAATTAGCAGCATCTGAGTTTTCTGCTATAACTTCTGTTACATTCAGTTCTATTAATGACGTTGTTCAGAAAGTTTATAAGTTTTATATTGATAAAAGTGGATATGATAGATTAAGAACAGGTGATAAATTTTATATTAAAGGTTTAGGTATTAATAATCTATCTAAAGATATTATAAACTTTTTTGATAAAAAATTCAAGATAGGTTCTTGGACAGAATACACAGAAGAAAACTTTGGAGTAACAACAGTTGGTAAAAAAGGATATGAATATTCTGCTTTCTTATCAACACCTGCTGATAACTCTTATAAGTATTACACATCTACTGCTATATTTCCTCCATACACTGGACCAAAATATTATACCGAGATTGCTGGTACAAATCCTAATAGTAAATATTATTCTATTGATATATGGTCAAGTAGATATGATAAAACAGGATCTTTAACAACAGAAAATTTAGATTTTAACTATAACTCTTCAAGTCTTACTCCATTAAATAATATTATAGATGTATCAAGTGCTTATATAGTAGATGCTGATTTTGATAGTGGTTTAATTGAAAACTCTGATTGGAATAGTGGCTCTCATATTGAATCAAATAATGATAATAATATAACTGTACAAACATTATTAGGTGAAAATTATAACTTATCAATTGATTCTTCAAATTATATTACAGCAACTACATCTTATGATTCTAATTACCCCGAATCTAAATTAATAAATGTTGGAGATGTTGTATTTTTAGACTCTGTGGATTTTAACTGGGGAACTGTTTCTAGAATTCCTGATGCTTATAAAGTTATTTCAAATACAAATGGTGTTTATAAACTACGAGAAATTGGAACTGCTAGTCAAATAATTAGTTTATCAGCATCAAATGGTTATTACTACACTAATAAGGCGGAGAATAGATATGGTCATTTAAAAAAACTTAAAATAAGTAAATCAAATATTAAATCAGGATTAATGAGAAGAACTTATTTATCTGGTTCATTAATTCAAAATTTAGAATATAACTATTTAGATAAAGATCTTACAAATTTAGCAAAAGCTAGAAATTTAGTTATTTCCGACGCTATATTTTCTAACAACTCAAATATTTTATCAAATGCTACATATATTAACTCATTCTTTGTTCAAGGTGATGATGTATGGAATTCAGGAATTATACAAAACTCAATATGGAATGGTGGTACATTTAGTAATGGTGTTGTCAGAGACTCAAGATGGATTGAAGGAGATTTCTTAAATGGTTGGTTTTATAACTCAAGAACATTTAATGGAACATCAAGTGTTGTGAGTCCTTATTATTATTCTGAAAATATAAATTCCTATTATAGAAAAGGAACTTTGCCAAATAATAGAAACTCTTGGCAAAGTGGTAATTTCATTGATGGTGATTTTTATAAGAGTGATTGGGAGTCTGGTACATTCTCTAATGGTAATTTTAACTACTCAAAATGGTATGATGGTGTCTTTAACAAAGGTATTATCGGTAGTAATCAAGTTTCTACTTTAGATACACATTTATATAATGGTACTGTGAGTTATGCTATTGTTGAAAATGCTACATTATATTCTATTGATACAAGTTATTATCAAAATTTAAATCAAAACTTAAACTGGTTAAATGGTATTTTTGTTAATGGTGTTTTTGGCTCTGATATATTACAAAACGCTACACACTCAGCAACATGGCAAAAAGGTATATTTAATGGTGGTCAATTCATAACTAATGGTAAATGGAAAAACGGAACATTTAATGGTGGTAAGTTTACATCAGCTTATGGCTGGACACAAAGTGAAAGTACATCACAATTAGATTATGGTTGGGAAAAAGGAACATTTAATGGTGGTGAATTTGGAAATGCTAATGGTTTAACGAATTCAACTTGGTACACAGGTGAATTTAATGGTGGTGTATTTAAAGGTAGAGTATGGAATAATGGTGTATTTTTATATGGTGAGTTTCAAGGAAGTGGTGGAAATCCAGTTTCAGGATTAACAAGTGGAAACGCTAATATATTTGTTGATTCTTATAGTCAATCATATTGGGGTAAATGGAGAGATGGTATTTTTACAAATATTAAAGATAAATTTGTTAAAGACCAAAAGTTTTTCACAAAACAAGTAATGGCTATGAGTTTAGAAGGTGTAAATAAACCACCTAGAAGTGCTAAATTTAAAAATGGTCTTTGGGTATCCGGAACTTTTAGTCATTCTAGCGGCGAGATGAGTAGTTCTGTTTGGTTAAACGGAGTATTTGAGAGAGGTAAATTTAAAAATAGTTCATTCAATCCTTATGTAAAAAGAAATGGATCAGCAACAGCATCTTTTAATTTTAATGATAATACTTGTTATTGGGAAAATGGTGATTTAGATGGAAGTGATTTTTATATCTCACACTGGAAAAATGGAAACTTTATTATAGGAACAGCTACTGGTATGATATGGGAAAATGGAACATCTCAATATATGAATGCTTTTAATGTTTTCTGGGAAAATGGTCTTTGGAGAAATGGTAACTGGTATGGTTCATCATTTGAATTTAATGGTTATGTGACAGATGATTATACTTTACAAATATTAAACAGAGGTATGTCTTGGAGCGGAACATCTTCTTGTCACATATGGAATATATTTTTACAAAATACCGACCAAGAAAGAACTATTGTGTCAGCAACAGCATCTACAATATCAACAAACGGTTGGTATTCAAGTGTAACTGATCCATTTGCTGTTGCTGGCAAGGTCGGGATTGTTCTTACACCATAATATACATAAATGATTAAAATAAATATATAAAAATAAAATAAAATAAAAAATGCCATCAGGTAAATTTGGTTCATCAATGACAAGTGGTATGTCACTCGCAGTATCACTAGCAACTGCTCCTAGTACAACTGTACATTGGATATATAATGCGGCACCATCACCTGGTAGACTACAAATTAATGTGGTGGGTATTGGATCTTCTGCTGTTAATAATATTTATACACTTAATCATGTTGGAACACCATATACTTTTGAATCTAAAAAAACTTATCAATTTATAACACACACTGTTAATTTATATGCGGTACACGGATCTTTTTCAGTATCTCCACCTTGGCCGACAAATCAATCAGATGAGTTAAAATACTATAGTGGAATGAGTGCTTCAAATGTAGCACCAACACTTAATGCTACTCAAAGTTTTTTTCACTACTCAACACCAACATCAACTATAACATCAACCAGTCATGTTGTTTATAAAGCAAATGGTACATTTAGTAGTCAAGGTGTGGCAAATGAGGGCATAACTGATTTTGTCGTAAATGAGATAGATTTTAAAATTCAAGGATTTTCTTATTATAGACTAACAGCTAGTGAGAATCAACCAATTGTATCAAATTCACTTGGTTGGTATTATAATAAAAGTTCTGATCAATATCATTGGTATGATAGAGTAACAGGTTCCGCATCTAACGCAACACAGTTAAATACTGGATATTTTCCAGTTGGTGGTCCAAATGGCAGTAAGACATCAAATATTGGATTTAGATTAAATAATGCTTTAGTTAAATTTGTACCTTATTCATATTTTAACTTTTCATTTTCTTATCAAAATCAAAGTGATTTTCCATTAAAGATATATACATCATATTCTCCACCATCTCAATCTCCTGCTGATTGGACCAATTTAGTGTCTAATAGTTATACACCACCGAGTGGATCTGTATTACTAGCAACATTAACTCAAAGTGTTTCTCCATCTGGATCAACATCACTGACATCTTCTATTTCTCAACAATTTTATGGAGTTAGAGGAAATCAATATTTGATTTTTGTTGGTGGATTTGCTGGAGCATCAGCATCAGGTACAACATACTCATCTATATATTTATCAAATATAACAGTTGATGGTGGTTACTACTCTGGTAACAATAGACAATATATAATGAGTACTGGTCTAACATACTCATCACCTATTATTGGTTTAACAGGAGCAACATATACGGCCCTTGTTGGAAATGGTAATAGTGTAAACGCAACGGCATCTCTTATAAATCCCGGAATTAGTCAAATTTATTCAAAAATTGGTAATGGTAAATTCAAAGCAGGTATTTGGGAAAATGGAGTTTGGAATAGTGGTTGGAGAGTTGATGAAGGAATGTATGAGTTTCATAATGTTAATCAGTTCTTTGGATATAATAGAAATAAAAGATGGAGAGTACAGATTACAGGTCCAACTTCATCAGTTTCTAATTTTAATATTGGTGATAATGTTTCAATTGGAAATATCATCGCAATTGATATAAATGAGGATAGAAAAGTACTTAAAAGTTATTATACAATCATAAATAAAACTGATAATAGTATAATTGTTGAATTTGATAATAACTTCCCAATAAGAAGAGTTAAAAAAGACTCAGATCATCACAGAATTTATGTAACAAAAAATGTTTGGTTATCTGGTGGTTTCTTAAATGGATATTTTAAGGGAATTTGGAATTATGGTTTATTTAAAGGATATCCATTGATTACTGAAATGTATGATACAAACTGGATTGATGGTGTTTTTGATGGTGGTCATTTTAGTTCATCTGAATACACTATACCTAATTTTGTTGATACGATATTTCAGGCTGGTAGTGTTGGATTAACTTTCTCACAACCACACGGTCTTACTGTTGGTGATTTAATAACAATAGATAAAACAGATAAAACAATAAATCCTCAATATGATGGTGAACATTATGTTACGGAAGTTGTAAATAATTACCAAATAAAAACCGACATTGATTGGGGATCTGATTCTGTTTTAGAAGGTGGTTCAGTAACAATTGAAATGTCTAGAGGTGTTTTACAAAAAGTTAAATTCAAGTCAAACAATATATCTAAAATAACATCAAATAACTCATTAGAATCTGATGCGGTATTTGTTTATAACTCATGGATGGATGTATTATTTGATAATTCATATGCTAGTAACATAGGAAAACCTCAAGCTTTATTAAATTCCTTATCAAGAAAAACTTATTCAGAAAATAACTTATATGGTTATACAACAAATGATATATTAGAAAGTGATTCAACTTTTAGAGATAGTTTTTCAACAACAATAAGAAGTTATAAACTAGGAACAAAATATAAAATATTTAGTGATTTTATAGGAGATGCTGGTAAATTTGAAACAGAATTTGGCGGATCTTTTCTTTCATCTACGGCATCACAAGCAGCAAGTGCTGAAGTATATATCAATATACCTGGAGAAAATGAATTTATAAAAGATGGTTGGACATTTTCTAGATGGGATGTTTCATCTTTAACATTTTCTAGACCAACATATACAGGTATTGACTCAATAACAGGAGAAGAATTGTTAGTAAAAGCAATTGCTAGTGGTGGTATATTAGATGTAACGTCATTTAGTGAAAACGATATTTTAAACAAAACATATGAGGAGATTCAAAGATTCAGATATACAAAAGTTGAGTTTGATTTAGTAACATTTTCTAATATTATATCAGATTATACCGAATTTAGTTGGAAAGGAAGTTCTAAAGTTACTCACGCACCTTATACATATAAATATTTTGGACCTAATAATAATGTACAGGTTCCACCTATACACTTTAATAACTTAAATTTTGTTAATAGAAAACTTACTATTAGTGGTGGAATTGAATCATCAATATTAACAACCGCAACATATTTACCTGTATATGATAATGTAAATCATTTACTAACATCAAAAACTAAAAAATCAGAATATTTTTATAATAAAAGAAATCTAGCCATGCATTTTTATGGATATAGTCCTTTATTTTTAACAACTGTAGAATATTTAATTGATAATTTACATTTTTATGAAGTGGATATGATTCCATTCTTTCAATATTTTACAGAAGATAATATTAATAAAGGTATTCAAATTCCATATCAAGGAATATCACCTTTTATTGATTATACTAATTCTAACTTTAGCTTTATAGATAATATATCAGTTGGTTTAGATAGTATTCAAACTCAAAACTCTAATACAGTTGTTAGTGGTGTTGGTGCTGGTGTTGGTCAATCTTCGGGTGGTGTTATATTTGTTGAAATGGCAACAGCTGGTAAAGTTGGTACTGCTTTAGGATAATTTATTTTTTTAATAAAAGATAACCAACCATTCCAGCAACATCTTTAGAGCAATTACCCATTGATTCAATTTTAGTTTCATCACCGGTTAATTTAATACCTGATAGTTTTTGTTTTCCTAAAATTCGTTTTTCACCATTACACTTTTTACAAGGTGTTAAACCTACTTTACCTTTACCATTACAAAAGTTACAAGCATCTCCTTTGTAGTCTTTACCAGATCCTTCACAGAAATCGCATCCATCATCAGCATCAAATGTTCTTAAAATATTACCATCATTGTCTTTAATAACAATTTTAGCTGAAAGGTCTTTACCTGTACCATCACAAGTTTTACACTTAACCCATCTTTCATATTCTAACGTACCATTAAATGTTTCATCTATATTCATATAGATATCTAAAACTTCATTCTTTTTGAATTTTTCATAATTTGATTTTTCTTTATTATAATCAAATTCTAAATTAATATCAAATAGCTCAAAATACTCATTATAATTATTACCAAATTTACTTTTAACATCATAATCTTTTCTTTGTTCACTACAAAGAACATCATATGCCTCAGTCATTTCACCAAAGATAATAGGATTACCGCCTTTATCAGGGTGATGCGTAAATGATAATTTATAATAAGTTTTTTTTATTACCTTTTCATCAGAGTTATTATCAACTCCAAGAATTGAGTAATAGTTTTTATTCAAATTCATAGAATCCTATTTCTTTTAATTTTTGTTTCATCTCTTGTTTATCTTTTGTTAAGCCAACAATATCACAAACTTGGTGAGATATACCATCCGACTCTATAATAAGAGCATCTGGTTTTGTTACATAACCTATTAAGTAATCTAAGCCATTAGAAGCGGCTGATAATAAACTATTTTTACTGATAAATCTTTTATTGAAACTCATCTAATATTTGATTAATTTTTTTCTCTCTAAGTAACGATTTATTTGTCATTTCAAACTGACCTTTTTCATCTTTATATCCACAATCATTACAAACACTTTGTGATGGAATAGTTGGTTTAGAACCATCTGTTGGTATAAAGAACTTCCAAGATATATTTTTACTTTTACAATTAGGACAACCAGACATATCAGGTAAAGATGATATAAATCCAGACTTTTGTAATTTTCCTAAATCATAAGTTTTATTATTTTGATTGGGAAATAAACTAAGTAACTTCTTAATCATTACTTCTGTATTTCTTCTGAATATAAGCGGCTCTTGTTACTTCAGCTCTTCTTTTTACAGACTTTTTAGTAAATTCTTTTCTTCCTCTAAGCTCTTTCATAGCTTTAGTTTTGTCCCATTTTCTTTTAAGAATTTTAAGAGCTTTTTCAATTGTTAGTTTTCCTTCAACCTCTACGATCAACATATGTAATAAATTAATTTTTGTACATTATATATTTAATATATACTTATATCTATAAAACATAACATAGTTGAAAATGATTAAAAAATATTCAGACTTTATAAAAGAAAATCTAGAGTTTATACTAGAATCAAATGTCGTTTTCTCTGATAACTTCAGAAAGGCAATGGCTAAAATTGACCATCCAATGGCTAAAGCCATTTTAGGTGTTGAAAATAATGACTTAACTGTTCAAGCTAATTATCTTGATATAGAATTTTCTAAAAATGATACAATTTCTTTTACTCCTGATAGAAAAGCACAAGAGATTTTAGGTGATACTAAAGAAGTGGTTAGATTTACAGGTTCTGGTGGAGGTTGGTTAAAACACAAAGAGTCTAATAATGGCTTATTTGAAAAACTAGGTTATACATTTGAAGAAGGTTCTGAACCTTATAAACCTAATTCAAGAGATTTAGGTGAAGTTGTTGCTAAAGTAACATCTGAAACAAGTGGTAAATCTTATGCTTGGGTTAAATTTAAAGATTTATCTGGAAATGATGCTGGTCAAGGCGTTTATAATGTTGAGAAATTAAGATCTGTTGATGAAAAACTTAAAAAAGTTTGGTCATCAAGTAGACAAGAGATTAAAGTAGGTAGAGCAATGAGAGCGCTTTTAAAAGCGGCTGGTGCTGAATTTACTGATAAAGATTTTGAACAATTTGTGAATTTATATAAAGCTACTATTGATAAGATGAATGATAAATTCTCTTATATTGAAGTTGCTAGAGGTTCCGATATTGCTCATTGGTATCATAATGAAAACTACTTTGAAAGAAATGGTACTTTAGGTTCGTCTTGTATGGCTGGTGCTCCAGATAGTTGGTTAGAAGTTTATACTGCTAATCCAGAAGTTGGTTTAGTTATTTACAAATCAATGGATGATACTGAAAAAATTATCGGTAGAGCATTACTTTGGAAATTAAAAGATGGTAAAGAATATTTAGATAGAATCTATACAGTAAATCCTTCTGATGTTGAACTATTCAGAGATTATGCTAAAGAAAATGGTTGGTACTATAAAGAACATAATAATAGTTCAGATAGTGGTCAAGCTATAGCTCCAGATGGAAGTAGAGTTAATTTAGATTTAACTGTTAATTTAACTGATGCTAGTATGGATAATTTTCCTTATTTAGATACACTTAAATATTTTAACTCAAGAACAAAAACTATTTCAAATGAGGATACTGGTGGTTGTTACTTCTTAGAAGATACAGGTGGTGACTATGTTAGACCTTGTGATACTTGTAATGGTTCTGGTAGAACTGAATGTTATGACTGTGACGGTGAAGGTACAGTTTCTTGTGGTAATTGTGATGGTGAAGGAACTATTGAGTGTAATAGTTGTGATGGTGATGGTAAAGAAGATTGTTCAAATTGTGATGGATCTGGTAATGTTGAAGGCTCTGATGGCGAAGAGGAAGAATGTTCAGATTGTGATGGATCTGGTAAAGTGAATTGTTCAGATTGTGATGGAGATGGTAAAAGAACATGTCGTGAATGTGATGGAGATGAAACAGTAGAATGTGGTAATTGTTATGGTCGAGGACAAGTAGATTGTTACGATTGTTAAAAATATATTTAAAAAAAAGCCTCTGAGAAATCAGAGGCTTTTTTTATATTCCTAAATCTTTTAGTCTTTTCTGTCTAATAATTTGTTTTAATGAGTGTGTATCATAAATACTTACTTCATACTTACTCATACAGTAATCATCAATAAGTTTATCAAATTTATTATAATCAAAAGCTTCAACTTTATCACCACTCAATAACTCATACAAATCAACTGAATGTTTGCGTTCTGTATCTCTAGCCATAGCCGCTTTCTCATATTTTTGAAGACTAATAGCTTCTTTCTTATCTTTCTTAGCGTTAAGATATAATTCTAACAAATTATCAACTTCCATAACTCAGATCAACCTCTTCTATCGAAGAAAACACTTCTTTATTAATCTTCAGTATTCTATCAAACATCTCTTGGTTCAAAATAGCATGATGGACAACAAAGATATTGATGTTATAATCGTTTGCGAACGATTTTAAGAGAGCCAAAATAGAATCTATACCTTCGATATCAATAGAAGAGAAGACCTCATCCAAGAAGAGTATATTGATATGACGCTTAGTTCTAATTAACTTCAAGTAAGCAATTAAGATACTAATATTAACTTTTTTAGTTTCACCAGTTGATAAAGAATCGTGTTCAATTTGAGAACCTAATTGTTTAATCTCAGCTGTAAAAGTTTCATCTAATCTTACTTCAAATGGCAAACTCATCTTTTTAATATTCTCAGCAATAAAGTGATTGATTGGTTTAATAATGCCAGAGATTATAGACTTCTTAACACCATCTTCACCAAAGATACGATTCAACTCTTTATAATAAAGGTCTTTCTCTTTACAAACTGTGATGTTATCAGAACTAACTACTTTCTTTTCTTCAAGTTCTTCAATTGTATTTTGAAACTCTTGAATATTAATAGAAGGAGTAGTATTAACCGGAACAGTTTGAGAAGCTTTCTTTTGAACTAATTTATCAATCTCTGATTTATAGTTTTTCAATAGATAACTTAAATCATTAAAAGTTGTTGTAGTTGTTTCAGATAAACCTTTTAACTTAACTTGTCTTTCTCTTATCTTAGTAACATTAGCTTCAATTTCAGATTTGATATTTTCAAAACCTAATTTCTTTTCTTCTAAAGCCGTTCTTAAATTAGCAAAGTGAACCGAATCAAAATCTGTTTTACAAGTAGGACATTTACCAGAATCATATAAGTCTAATTCTCTTTGAACATTCTTAATATCATTTTGACAATTGATAAGTTGTCTTTTTTCTTTGTCCATCTCATCAGATAATTCTGAATCCTTTTCTTTGATTTTATCCATCTTTTCTTTCAAAGATTTATAATCATCTTTTCTAGAATTCATCTCACCTGTGATTCTATCAATCTCGGCTTGAATATCTTCTTTCTCTCTTTCTAAAGCTAGTCTAGCTTCTTCTTTTTGCCTTTCAATAGCTTTATCAATAGACTTTTGAATAGATGAAATTGAGTCATCTAAAGTTCTAATTTCACCATCAAAAGAAGCGGCTCTGACTTTATTATTCTTAGCGATATCTTTTAAGATACCATTTAAGATATTGATAACTTCTAAGTTGAACAACTTATCTAAAAGAAGTTGTTTTTCTTCATTTGATAAAGAGATAAAGTTTTTGAAATCATTAATAGACATTGAGATAAATGATTTGAAAGTTTCAATATCCATACCGATATACTTTTCAATCTTTTCATCAACATTACCTTTACCGGCTCTTTCATTGACAACACCGTTTTCTGTAAGTTCTAACACACCAGGTGATATACCTCGTTTTATTTCAACGTCAGTACCTAAAGAATTAAATTTAATTCTATTAAGTAGTTCACCGTTAATTCTGTTTGGGAGTGTGGATAAAGTGGCCCATTTCTTTTTACGACCTCTAACTTTACCATAAAGTGTGTAATCGAAGGAATCTAACAAAGATGATTTACCTGCTCCGTTATTTCCAACAAGAAGAATCAATTCTCCTTTTTCCGTATTTAATTTTAAGACTTGTTCGTTATTACCATAACTTTTGAATCCTCTAATTCCTAATTCACTAATAAGCATTAATACTTTTGACTATTTTTTATTTATATCAAAATAATCAAAATTAGTTTACTCAGTTGTTATATCATCTTCATCTATATCTTCAGCTTCTGTTGATTCTATTTTAACATCGCCAAAATATTGTGTAAAATTGACATCATCTAATCTATTGATAATCTCAGTATAAGGAACAACTCTTTTAAGAATTGAAATAAGAAGGTCTTTATAACCAGACCAAAGTTCTATAGGACTACCTAAGTCATTTTCTATAGATTCGTCAACTGTTAAAGCTAACATTTTATCAGAATAATAAAGAGTGCCTTCTGTGTACTCTTCTTTATATCCAATAGACAACAGAACTATCACACCATCTTCGTATTTACCAAGATAGTCTACTATATCTGCTGTTATTTTAATTTCATTATCCATTATTAAACACCTAAAGTGAATTCTAATTTTTTAAATCTATCATCTGTATCAGTAAAAATGATTTGAATTTTATCAACATCTACAAATTCTTTAGACTCACCAGTAAATTCATTTACCATTACATCTTTTTTGTAAACAACTTCAATTCCAGGTTCTTCACCTAAAAATTTACGCATGTCTTCTTTGATTTTTGGTAGTTTCCAATCATCATTTTTAAAATCAATCTTAGAGACATAATCTCTAATTGCTATTTCTTTCATTGAGCTCATATTCGAAAGTTTATTTTTTATTTATATTATATTTATTAATATAGTTTACCAGTTTCTAAGTAGTAAGTATTGTTGGTGGTAATTAGTTCCATCACATCATGTGAAGATTTACATTTTTCCATAAATGATTTTACTTCTTCATCAGTTAAATCAAACCACTCACCATTTATCTTTTTACTTTTAAATGTTCTGTGTAACTGTGATTCAATTTTAGTTCCCCATTTTGACTTAAAAGAATCTATAACATACATTTCAGAACCGTTACCAGTCTTCAACTCTTTAATTCTTTTAGAGACATCTCTTCTTGTATAACCAATCTTATACAATCTTCTTCCTTCAAATTCGGCACATATCAAATAAACATTTATCATTAGAGTATATATTACTCTAACATGTTTTCATCACCAGATTTGTGGAAAGTTTGAGGGTCCTCCTTTTGGAGTAGAAGTTATAATAATATTAGGAACATCTATATCAAATATTTTACCTATTTTTATTCTTCTTGAATATCTTTTGGAAAAAGTTGGTCTAACAATAGATATATCTACTTCTTTAACAAAAACTCCTGGACTCTTAAATACTCCCATCTTTCTTTTTCTTTTTACTTCTTCTTGTTTTTTTGTGAGTTGGAGAATTGTAAGTATAATCCATATAAAATAATTGACAACCACTACCTGGTTTATAATCAGGATGTTCTTCTAATTTTTCTTCTTTATATTCTGATCCTTCAATTAATGAATCGATTTTACCATCACGATTCTTTTGTTTAATCTCGGCTTCAATTCTTTCTCTTTCTTCTTTAGTCATTCCACCTGGTCCAGCCATTGGTTGAACACTGACTAAATCTTGTCCAATAGTTTGAGCAGCAATTTTCATAGCTACGGGAAATAAATTTGGTGTTTTCATAAAACAAAAAACTTTTCTTGTTATAGAAAAGTTTTCATTTTTTGTTTAGTAGTTAAAGTTTAAGAACTCATACTCTTTTAGTATTAATTGTTTAACTTTCTCAAAGTTTTCATCAGATAAAGCATAATACTTTTTATCAAACCAACCAATCATTTGATTGATGATAACATCTTCTGCTTCTCCGTTTCCAGTTCTTGAATAGAATTCTGGATCTTCTTCATCTGGCTTCCACTGATTAATCTCATCATTTAACATATCTTGAACCATATCCTCAGGATATCTTCCCTTAATTTTAGCAATAGCAAACTCAGGATCTTGTTGTTCTTGATTTTCGTTATATTTCTTTAAGTATTTCATAATGTATATATTAATTTATATGCCAAACATATCTTTCATTTGAGAAAGAAAGTTAGTAACAAAGTCTTTATCTTTTTCTGAACCACCTTCAAGTATATTTTTCACCCATTCTTTGTTCTCAATATATTGATAAGCTTGTAGTTTATCCGAGTAATCAAAATCATCCATTTTCTTTCCAATATATGATTCAATATCCTTTTCAAATTCTTCTTCAGAAGTCCACATGTCATCTGTTTCTTTTGACAATCTATCGTCTAAACCAGCAATAGCATCATCAATATCACTTATATCAATATCAGAAATACTAACATTAGATTCATCAGAAGTATAAATCCAAGTCTCATCCATCTTATTTAAGATATGGTCAGCATCTTTTCCTAATCTCATAATATCTTCTTCGTCTTTTTCCTCATTATCTAATAAACTATTAAAACAAGATATCAAATCATCTAAATGACTAAAAATAGATTCTTCATAAGAAGAAAGTAAATCTTTTCCATAAACTTCTTTTTCAAATAAATTAATTACAGATAAGTAATCTTCAGTAATTGTATATTCACCTTTAACAGCACTATCAATTAAATCATTTAATGAAGCTTTAAATCTTTCATAAGATGATAGTTTAATATCACCATAACACTTTTTCTCATGAAGTTGAACTATTTTAATAATAGCTTGTTTCATTTTACCAATGTTTGCTAAAAAATCAAAGTCAAAATTATTTGACTCTAAAAATAGTTTATAGTTTTTAATTTTCATGATTACTTTAATTTTATATGTATGTAAACATAATATGATGTTGGTTTAACACTTATTAAAACTTTACCACCCCATCTCTTAGTCATTACCCAAGTAGTGAAGTTATTTTTAATATTCATAAACTCACCTTCATCAAATTTACCGTTGTCCCATTTACCTAAACCTTTATATCCAAATGAAATAATCTTATCTTGAATTTTCACAACATCTTTTGATTCGTGATATCCCGGATTGAATTCTTTCATATCTAATTTAATTTTACCTAATGTAATTACATCTGCTAAAGTTAAATTAACTAATTCTTTCTTTAATGAATGAGCAGACTTAGATTCAATTTGACAAATCCATTTAATAACAGATTGATTCAACTTAAATTGACCAATTGGTGTTGGTACATCATAATGTAAACCATATTCAAAATTACCATCACATTTGATACCAAAGTATAAATCAACTTCATTTTTTTGATAATCAACATGGTCTAAGTATCTACTTAAAGATTTGAATCTTGAAAATACTTGTTTTACATGTTCTGATTGTAAATTAGGATAGTAATAGTATAATAAAAAGTCATCTGAAGATTTAGACCAATTTGGACCCACTTCTTTTTGACCTAAACTGGTTAAAGATTTTAAGAAAGAAATAAATATACCTTTACCAGCAACTGTAATCTCAGATTCAGTTAATTCTTCTAAATCAGTTGAAACTAAGAACTCAGGTTCTTTTTCTTCAATACCATTTTGTAAATAATTATCAATTTGATATTTAATTTCATCTTTAGTATTATCATCTAAGATATTAATAGCATTTGATAAATCAATAGAAGCATCAGAATCTTTTGTATAACGAGCTACTATGTTTCTAACATAATCATCAGATATTAAAGATTCAACCCACTCACCTAGTGAATTGAATCCATTAATTTGACTTTCTTTTATAAACTCTAAATATCTTTTAATCATATGTTATATATTAAATTATTAAATTTCATAAATACCTCTGTTAGCTTCAAAGTTTTTAGAAACATCAGAAGCACTTAAAGCAGAACTATACATTCTTATTATACCTATTGAACCCTTGAACATAAATTCAGCGGATAGTCCATCAACACTAATTCTATGAGCAATTCCCACAGGACTTGTGTTACTTACTTGTCCGACTCCAACTAAACTTGCGCTACCACTAATTACACCATTCTTATAAACACTTAAAACATCTGTTGTAAAATTAAAAACGCCAACCACTTGACACCAGTTACCTACTGAAATTCCTGTTAAGCTAGCTGAAGGGAAATTAGTTCCATCATAACAAGCAAAATAAGCATTACTTATACCCTCATTAAATCTTAATGTATAAGGATATCTTGATATATTACCCAGATTCCATTTTTCTAAAACAGTTGTTACTGGAGTTGGCTGACTTGAAGATGGATTGAACCAAACTTCTATTGTATAAGTATCAGCGTTTGTAAAATCTGTAATACCAGCAGAACTAGGAATTCTACCATATTGACTAGTACCGTTAAATGTATATCCAAGAGAATTGTATGATGGTGAACCTGTCATTGTAGCACTAAAAGTACCGGTTGATGTAGACCAAGTAGTATTATTATTAGCATTATAAGGCAGTAAAGATGTTTTTATATTATCAATTACAAAATTTCCATTAGCATATACATGTTTTAGAGCATCATAGTTTTGTTTAATTTCAGCTAGTGTTAATTTTTTATTATAGAACATCATATTCCCAACATAACCAAAAGGTTGACCAGCTAGAGCATTATTACCCAATCCCCAATGTGTAGTTGTTCCACTAATACCGTAAGGAACTGAGTTTCCTACTTGAGCATCATTTATATAGTATGTATGTGATGAATTATCTCCAACAACAGCATATTGAACCCAAACATCAACAGAAGATGTTAGACCATAGCCAGAAGTTCTGAACTGAGCAGGAGGATTTCTATCCCACCATCCTAATGTATTTGTTCCATTGGGAATAGTAATTGGTGTATATTTATCACCTGATATATTTGTATAAAGTAAAGTTCTATATGATGAGGTAGCACTGATAAGTCTTGCCCAAGAAACATATGTATATCCAGTTGTTGGTAATGTAGGACCTGTACCATTAACTTCAACTCTTTCATTACCAGTCGAACAATCAAAAGATTTAAAACCAAATATAGTAGATGAAGTAGCACCTGCTGTTAAAGTATGTGTATAATTATTACCACTTAAATCATTAACTGAACCACCTGAGAAACTTGCTGGATCATTAGCATCAATCCAAATAGACATACTACCCGTATAAATATAATCAGATTTAGTAAAATCATAATTATTTAATATTTGTTGTTGACTAAGAGCTGTATTATAAACATGAAAAGCACCTAACTTCATTTTAGCTGGACTACCATCACCTAAACTTGTTGAATCAGACGCTCCTATAGCATAGTGTAATCCGGTGCTACCTAGATTATAAGGAGTATCTCTTATAAGATTTTTAGTACCTGCTAATTGACCATTAACATAACCTCTCATTGTAGTACCATCATAAGTAAGACCAACATAGTACCAATTATAAAAAGGTGTTGAAATTGAAGAATTTAAACTTGATACACCACCAATTCCAGTCCATAAACCAAATTTTAAATTTCCACTAACTATTTCAATCTGTGAGTCATGCCACAATATATTTGGTGTAGTCTGACCAATCTCAGAAACAATAACACCATTATCTGTTGGATACGCCCAAGTAAAATGTGAAATAATAGTTGATGTATTAACTGGTGATAATTTAGAATTAAGTGATGTATTTGTTGATAGATAGTCATTAATACCATCAAAATTTATGTAACCATTTATAGAATATGTTGGTCCATTATATAATGTAGAATTACTATTAGATACTAAGTCAATAACTGAAGATGTGCCTGAATATGAATCTCTATCAGATATTTCATATCTTAAAATTAAACCATCTGCTGTAAATCCACCAACTGGTATTCTAAATAATGGTGATAAAGGCCCTGAGAATGATGATAATCTACTTAGCATATTAATCAAAAGTGTTTATTTGTCCTAAGACTTGAGCCCAGACATTACCACTTCTAATAAATGTAAATCCAACTATATCAACTTGATTTGGTGTTCCAGAAGCAGTACCACCAGCCCATCTAATTTGTTGACCAGATCCATTTATTTGAACAGCAGTTGGCATATAAGCCGTTGAACTTTGACTCATAACAATTGTAGCTGTTATAGCTCTATTATTTGTTGTTGGAATATTTGTGAAATTAGCAGTATAATTAGTATTAATAGATGAATGATACCAATTAGAACCCGTTGTAAAATCATAAACAACAGTTGATGCCGTAGCACCCGGTGTTGAGTTAATAACTTCAGTCACTTCTTGTAAAACTGTTAATCCACTAAATGAAGATGTGCCAGAAACAGTAAGTGTTTCTGATAAAGATAAACTTGTAGGAGCTATACCTGATGTACCGGAAGTACCCGACCCAGTTAATTCAACAATTGTTAAAGTTGGTCCATTAACCTCTCCAAATTGGAAGGTTCCTGATATACCACTAACAGTTCTCATACTGTAAACATATGTTCCTGTAGATGGATTATCTATATAATCTAAACAATATGGAACATTAACATTATTTCCCGAAGTTTCTGCTTGAATTATATTTCCTATTGGAGTATTATCTCTATAAATTTGAAGTCTCACCCAACCCGTCACAGATTGTGGGTTTGCATCTCCAGTAGCCATTATCTTAACCGGCCCGCCAGTAGTAGATATAGTTCCACTAATAATAGTAGAACCAATAGTAGAAATACTACCAATTTGACTACCTAAAACTTGAATATAATTTTGAGGACCATTTGATGATATACCATTAACACCGGAAGAACCACTTGATCCGGATGTACCAGATGATCCTGTTGATCCACTTGAACCAGAAACACCACTTGTACCAGACGATGAGCTTAAAATACCTAATGTAGTTTGAACAAATGAATAATGTTCTGTTCCCTCAGATAATAAATAAGCAGTATTTGGTAGCGAAAAACTAAGATTTCTAACTTTTACTTTCATTAATATTCTATCAGTTGTACTAAGAGAGTAAGTACCTGGTTGATAAGTATCTGTATTAATCATTATTGGTGTTGTGATATTTGAAATAGATACAGGATCAGTTCCAAATAAGAAAGTTTCATTTCCTGATGTATCTCTCGAATAAAAATCAGCAAAAGCCTCAAGAGTATTAGGATTTGAATTCAATCTATACATATGTAAATATGTTGACCAAATACCAGCAGGAATTGTAGTAGTATTAGGATAACCTGAAGGCATTAAATAAGATGCCATCGTTACTGTAGAGTTAACAGCGACAACAGATGATGTAGATATTTGAGGTAAATTAGTGCCAAAATTCCCCAACTCATAATAAGGTGACTGTGACTGACTTGTATTTAAATAATAAATAGCACCACCAGAAACTCCATTTATTCCACTTGATCCTGATGATCCACTTGTTCCACTTGATCCTGATGTCCCACTTGATCCTGATGATCCACTAGATCCTGATGATCCACTAGATCCTGATGATCCACTAGATCCTGATGATCCACTAGATCCTGATGATCCACTAGATCCTGATGATCCACTTGATCCTGATGTCCCACTTGATCCTGATGTCCCACTTGATCCGGATGTCCCACTTGATCCGGATGTCCCACTTGATCCGGATGTCCCGGATGTACCACTTGATCCAGAAGTACCATTTGGACCTAATATATAATTTACATAATTTTCAATTTGTTTATCAATTAAACCAGGAACTTTTTCTTTAAGAATATCAAATTGAATTTGTATTTTTTCTAAAGCCAATTTAGCCTCATTTATAGTTGAAAAAGATATAGTGATAACTTTACCACCTTTTGAATTAATTTTCAAAAGATTATTTGACACCATAACATTAACAACTGAAAATGGATTAATAGTAAATTTGATAACACCATTGTCATCTAAAATTTTAACATTTGTATCTGTTGTTGTTAAAGGTCTTAAAAATTTATTGTAACTGAAACTCATTTTTAATTTTAATTTTTTAAGCTGTTATGTCTAAATTTACTATAACACCATCTAAGTAGTTATGAGCTATATCAGAGAAGTCAAATGTTAATGAATAAGTACCTGTTGTAAGTATTTTATCAACTGTTCCAGATGTAGCAGATATTATTAGGTTAGAAGGCATCATATACATATATCCATCTCTATTATCTTCAATATAATCAACTAATAAGTAAATAAGTTGTGATTTGTCAATATAACCACTAGCTGTACCAAAAGAGCTTAAAGATATTGATGTAGAGAAAGTAAATCCATCAGTTGTATCATAAGGAACACCATATGTAGCACCATTAAATGCTATATAATCTCCACTATTACCAGCAGTATCATAGAAATAAAGAATAGGGTCTAAACTATCAGATACAGGATTTAAAGCATCAATATCAATGTTTGGATTTTCAAGAACATAATTAATTAAAGAATGTGCTTGAAAAGCATCGCCTTCAGTTAAAAACTGTAAAAATATAGTTCCTCTACCAGAGTCATCAATAATTAAAATTTGACCACTTATTTCAATTGAGTTTATATTATTTAATATAAAATAAATTAAAGGTTTTGCTACTGGTAAACTCTTATCATTTATAACTAATGACTCACCAATAATAT
>B570J14230_10000003_pt1 | contig 146345 bp, 122 predicted proteins | sample LakMenepilimnion_3_FD_14230 | JGI IMG/M metagenome (IMG submission 14230) | reverse complement strand
TTTACCTGGGATAGCCCCGGAAGCCACGCACAGGACTTTGATGATTGACCATCTCGGGCTCTAGGCTATCTGGTGTGCTCACCTGCACTTTTTTATCAGGCAGTCCTGCCATTTTTAACGCTTGATCAATTACGGACTCAACGGAATCATTGAATCCGGCCACAACTGCATGTTCTCCAAACGCTGCCTCTGCGGACCAAGCAGGTAAATTGTTGGTGATGCCATCTGTGCCAGCATCGCTTCTGGCACGAGCCATGGCCACACCAAATCTATATATTTGATACGGGTCGCTGGAATTCACACCGGGCAACACAAACACATGATTCATGGGATCTGCCTGCTCTGGCGGCAAGGTTTTTTCTTCAGTCACAAACTCTCGTGCTCTCATCTGGGATATCCTCGGAATCCTATCACAGGACTGGCAACATTGACCTCTGGATGTTCGCCACTATTGAGGTCACCTTTGTTGGTGTCAGTCCAGTCAGCACCAGCTGCCTTGAAGGCCTGCTTGAGCATGTTCTGTTCTACCTCAGTATAAGGATGTGCTGTTTTTTCTTTGCCGGCCCAGCTCTTGTAATCCATCTTGATTGGTGTGTTGGTGCCGTCTGCCATGGCCACTGCCATCATCACACGATTGAGAGTATAGTCACTGTTGGCCCTTTCACTGTCGTGAAATGTGTTGAGTCCCACTGTGGCAGCTTGATTGCGAGTGCTGATTTTTCCTGCACGAGTCTCAGTAACAAACTCTCGAGCTCTCATTGAGTATTACCCAACAATGCCGTTGACACCTGCTGTGGCTGATGAGGCTGTGCCCAGAGCCGTGGCAGTGAATGCTGTGCCTGTGATGATGTTGAGATAATTTCCCACACCCACATAGTACTGCTGAACTGAGTTGCCTGGAACTTGTATGGCGTTGGCATACAGGTTGCCAGTTGACGTGCTCATGGTGGCGTTTGCAGGTCTACCATTGGCCTGTGTATAGGTCAACTGTGTTACATTGACTTGAAATGTAACGTTGGACAGTGTTGTGGCAATTTCCACTTTGTCTGTGGTCCAGGCCACATTTGATACTGCGTTTACGACTTGGATGGCCATTATTTGTTATCCTTGTTTAGATCTGCAACATTGACCGGCTGGAACAAATTTGTGGTTTGCGACAGCACGCCTGGAATAAACGCTGGTTGGTTGCGTACCTCTGCAGGTGTAGGAGCAGGCGGATGCCGTTCAGACAGCCTGTTCATGGTTTCTGCATAGGTTTGAAATTGTGGTGTCATATCAATACTTGAAGTTGTGCAGTTCTCTCATGAGACTGTGTGCCATCTGGTCTTCTTTGACCGGTTCAGGTACGTCTTGTGGTGTTGCTGATTTTGTCACAGGCTTGACCACTGGCTTTTTGCCCGGGGTTGCGGCAGCTGATGCTGGACTCACAGGCTCATCCACTGCTTGTGGTGTGGCCAACTTGACTGGTGGTGCTGCTGCTTCAGCCACTGGCAGTCCTGCCATTTCCTGCATGCGGCGTAGAGCATCTGGACCTTCTGTCATGGAAGGCATTCTCATAGGTTCAGACACACTTTGTTTGTATTTGTGCATTCTTTGTTTCCATGTTTCTACTGCATGTTTACCTGCAGCATCGTCTGAGTTACCATTATCTATCCACTGATCAAAATGGCCTAATAATTCATCAGTATGGGGCTCTAATCCTGGGTTAGATTCAATCCAATGGATGAACTTATTTCTACGTGTATTTTTTTCTTTATTCCAGTTACCATTCACATCTCTATGTGGAGTTGATTTTAAATCATCTGGAACTACTGCATTCTTGAAACTGTGCCAACCTTGTTTTACTGCATCGCCAAAACTTTCGTCAAATTGGGCATTGTTGTTAACGCCAGCCATTTCCATCATACGGCGCAGAGCAGCAGCATTTTCATATGCATGTTGACGATCTTGTTGGCTGGCAATCACAGGAACTGTGGACTGACCAGTTGACTTGGGATCGTTGGGGCCACCAGCGTACATCATGGCATCATCAGTGCCTTCGGCATCTGTAGGGTAGTCTGGGTGATTCTCGGTAGCGTCTGTGTCACCATAGGCTTCATCCATGGTGTCTGAATCGTCGCAACCGCAAGCACTTGATCCGCAGGTGGAACAAACTTCTGAGTCATCACTGTGATCACCACCGTGCAACTCATTGCTGAGTTCTGCTGCTAGGTCATCAGTGCCGTCATCAAATTCTATGTCATAGACATTGTCTGGTTGTACCACGCCGTTGTTCATGTGTGGCATGTGGTCATTGCTGCCGCCCATGCCTGCCATTCTGAGCATGCTGGCCAGGGCCATGGCATCTTCGTCTGTGGCTGTGACTGTGAGACTTCGGCTTGGACCACCGTGATCGTCATTGTTCATGCTCATGTTGATGTTCATGCTTTCAGAGATCATGCCTTCTAGTTTGCGATTCAAGCTGTCATAGATGCCTTTGCCGTAGCTCATGCCGCCACTGGATTTGGGAGCAGCAGAACCACTGGTGGCCATTGAACCAGAAGTTGTGGTTTCATCTACTTCTTTGGTTTTCTTGGCTGCTTTTTCTGGCAGGCCCTTGTGCTTGGTGCTGGCAAAATCTTCTACGTCACCTTTTTTCATTGTCTTGGCTACCTTGGCAACTTCTTTTGACGCAGGCTTTTCGCCTTTCTTGGCAGCACTGACCATGCCCATGAAGCGTTGTTGCTTTTTGCTCACTGCTTTTTCAGCAATGGGCTGTTCTTCGTCGCCATCCATGTCGTCTGCTTGATTCTGCATGTAGTCATCCACAGCAGTCATCATGCTTTCGATCTTGGCCAACTTGGACTGTACCCATTCTGGCAGGTTATCATCGTCGCCTAGTATTTTTTCTAAGGCCTGTGCATGACGCACCACGGTCTTGATACTGTCCTTGGCCATGTCGCCTTCTTGATCGTATTCGCCTTGATCTTTTGGATCCAAATCGTCTTCGCCCACCATCTTGTGCTTGGTAATTTTGCCAGTGAATGGTTTTAATTTGACTTTGTCTCCAAATGCACTGAAGTCTGGCTTCATGACTTCACCTGTGTCTGCTGACGCATCTTTCTTGGGACGACCACGACCACGTGAGCCTTGTCCGGCTGCTGCTGCGGCCTGTTTCTTTGTGCGAATTGCCCGGGCATCATCTCGGTCGCCATCATATTCAGTGCCGTATGTGCCTTTGTGAACAAAGCTGGTGGGCTTTTGTTTTTCAGGTTGTTTGAAATTTTTGTAGTCAAACGCATTGCCAGTGCTGGCTTCTTCCATGTCTTGATCACGGCCACGCACGGCTTTCTTCATAGCATCAGCTGCTACATCGCCTAGCATTTCGTCAACTGCTTTTTTGGCGCCAACAATCTTGTCAGCAAAAGTGATCTTGTCAAAGGGTTTTGCTAATTTAGCAAACTTCTGTTGCTTGGGTGTCATTGGAATGCCACCTTCTTTCATACCTCGGGCACTGCGAGCAGCAGATTTCATTGGCTCTGTTGTGTTGCCATCTTTGTCAATGTCCAAGAAGTCTGGCTTGCTGGCTTCGTCCATGCCTTGCTGACTTAACAAGTCAATTGCTTGTTTGGCCACCTGTGCCATGTATTCAGGATTATCTTCGGCTTCGGCACCTTTCCGACGCATTAGTTTATAGGCTTGGCGAAGTGTTTTATCTTTGCTGCGTTTTACATCCTGGAAGTAGTCGCCTAGGTCATCGGCAACAGTATCAATCATCTCCTTGCCATCAATGGCACCCTGAAGAATTGTGTTTAAGACATCTAATATATTATCTCGTAAATCTGAATCTATACCAGGTTCGCCGGTGTCCATGCCAACACTTTCACGTTCCATACGTGCATTAAAGTCATTGCCCCGGCGTTCTTTTTTGTCTTTGAGATGTTGTAGTGCTGCTTGAGCCTTGGCATCGCCAGCAGCAGCTTTCTTTTTAAGATTGGCTGCATGACTTGCGTCCAGACCTCTGCGATTTTCAGCACCAACACTGTTGGGATTATATGCTTCTTCTACGCCTTTTTCTCCAAGAAAGCCCATGCTTTCTTTGGTGGCTCGTTCGTTGAGAATCCGAGTCAGTGGACTGGCCTGCTCATTGAGTTGTTGGTTAGTAACTTCTGGTGTGGCACGGATGCCGTCTAGTTTTTTGTTTAGGTCGTAAAAGAAACTCATTTTTGTTATCCTCTTGTGTTGTAGCCAGTAGCCGGCTTGGGCTGACGTTTGATATTGGTCATTGGGCTGGTATCACCCTGTGGCAAATCATTTGTGGTTTTTGCAGGAGGAGTTCGACCACCAGCAATAGTAAAGTCACTGCGATATGCATTTTTCAACACTGCATGATCGTATGGGCCTGTTGAATAGTCCTTTGACAAGGCACGTTGTTCCGCATCAGGTGCAGGATAAGCAGTGTCCTTGATCAGGTCTTTGTTTTGTGCTTCAATGTCTGTGATCTCTTTGTCAATGCTGTCCACATATGGTTGTGTAAGCAGGCGGATTCTGTTGGGATTGAATCCCAACAACTGTGCCAGCTGTTGCACCTGCGGCTCAATAGCAGGATATCTAAAGCTCACATCAACTGATGTTACCATTTCGTTTTCTGCACCAGGAAAGTCCTTGAGCAGGTGCTGTACTGGTGTGGTTTTTTTCTCTGACATTTTTGCAATGTCAAACTGCTTGAGCTTTTCTTTGAGCTCTCCGATAAAGCCTGGCGGCACATCACCCAGAATTTTGATTCGGTAATTGTATGTGCGTTCGCTTTCGGAAAGATATTGATGAAATTTTTTCATATTAGGGTCCTATGTGATATTTAGCCTTTTTTGGCATTTGTGTTTCTGTCGCCCAGCAATCTATCCAGCAATTCGTTGCGAGTTATCACATGTCCTTGGCCCGACTGTGCCGGTGCAGTGTCTGAGTCTGCAATTTTTATATCCAGATTGGCTTTCTTCAACTGTAGATCAATCATCCGAAGTTTCTTGTTGAGCTTGGCTGTTTTGGCCGTGAGTGCATGGCCCAACATGGTGCCTGCAACACCAAAAATCTCAGCAGCAAATCTTGAATCTACCTGCATGCCCAGACTCATTAGCTCATCAAAGGTGTCTGTGGCTTTTTTAGCCAGTTCATCCATTTCAGTGTCCGACGAACTAAGGTCTCGAATACCGGGTAAAGCAGCGTCAATCTTGTCTATTGTGGTGTCAATTTCAGTCATAGCAGCTTGAGTTTGTTCAGTGGTATACACCACTGTGTCGTCTGAGTCTGCAGCGGTTGGCAAATCAAACAAGGCCTCAAGTTTTTTGTTGGTCGGAAGGGACATGACGTATTTAGCGGCAGTTGCGGCCGCTGATTCCAATCTGCATCAGTTGCTTACTTCTTGCCACCTTGGTGGAAAATATCAGATTCTGTGATAACTCTAAAGGTCAGCCCTTGCTGGTTGCACCACTTTTGCGCGGACGCCCATTTGGCATAGTTGATTGCCACAATGGCACGTTCTTTTGAGCTCATTTTTTCTTCAATGATGCTTTGTTTTCTGGGCTTGATCTCCACCAGTTCTGCTCGGGTGGTGTTGTTTTTGGTGCGGTATGTGATTAGAAAATCTGGAATGTAGTTGTGCATTTTGCCATCTAGCGGATGACGATACGGTATCACCACACATTCTGATCCCCACTGCATGATGTTGTCGTTGTTGTCCAGGAATGTCATGAACACCTGTTCCCAACTGCTGCGCCAAGTTGGTGGACGATTACCTACATACTTGTTGGGATTTTTAGGTTGAAATACACCCTTAGAGAAATTAGCCATGGCTGAATCCAGACATTACGGCAGCACGTTTCTTGCGGTATAGAAGTTGGGAGTCACTGATGCGCCAAATCCCAGCAGGGTTGAGCCGCTTCTTGTGTTGTTGAGATAGTATGCCAGAGTCTGTGTGAGTTGCATCTGACCTTGGCCTTCTAGCATTGCCAGAATACTCAGTACATTGGTTCCAGTTTTGGAAGCAATTCTAAACAATGCCACTGTGAAATTACCTGCGGCCTGATCAGTGGTAAACACTGATCTCAAAAAACTGTACACAATATCGTATTCTTCCACAGCAACAAACTGTTCGTAGCTGTAGAATTGGTCAAAGATTCTCACTGTGAGATCTACATTGGTGTTGACGGAATTGACTGTGTCGCCCATGATCAAGATTGTCCTGGTGATCTTGGAAACACAAATCCGCCGTTGCCGCCGGGCTGTTGGCGGACCGCTGCGGGAATACTGTTTCTCAATATGTCTTTGAGAGCAAGATTGGCTTCTTCATTCACGATAGATCTTAGATCAGCACCTTTGAATGTGTTGTAGGCTGTGCCTGCTGTTTGTATAGCACCAATCACACCTGCCACACCGCCACTCTGTAGATCTTGCACAATGCCAATGCCAGCATCTAGTAGGCCGCCTTGACCCAGCACTGTGCTGGTGCTGCCGGGTCTAGATATGCTTGATCGTATGTTGTCATAGTAGGCAGGATCAGCAAATCCTCTTACGTTGGTGTCAGGACGAGATTTACCAATTGCACCGGAATAATATTTCACAGTTTCGTACTGTATGCTCATGGTATTTTGCATGACTCCTGCGCCCTCGCTATAGTTGTAGATGTCATGATTCCAGCTTTGAATTAGGGGATTGATCAGCACATAGCTGACCCATTTGTGTTGGTCCATGCCATAGATGGTGATATCTTTGAAGAAGGGAGGCTTGCCAGAACTTTGGTCGCCGCCTGAGCCAACACCACCACTGCCCGAGTTGCTTTGATTGTAGCCTTCACCAATGAAACCCCAGTCGTTGACAGGACGGTCATTGGCATAGATATCTCGATTGTTGTAGCTGAATCCTGGCAGACTCTGAACTGGACCAATGCTGCCATTTTGATTGCTGGTTCCGCCGTACTGTTGATTGGGATCTTTGTAGTAGTAGGCATAGTAGTTGTACCACATGCTTCGAGTCAGATCACCGCCATCATCGTGAAATGTTACTTGTACCGGATCGTAGTTGATTTTTTTCTGGATTAGGCGTTTGCGATTGTACTGATTCAGTACCTCTGTGTCCATTTTGAATTTTGGCAGTTCTATGGTCTTGACCATGAGGCCAATTGTGCTTTTTTCAGTCTCTGAGAACACTGCCTGCAACGGGCGAACTTCGGACGTGTTGATATTGAAGTAGCAGTGGAACAAGAACTTGTTCCGTGGTGCATACTCATATCCATTGGTACGAAAGGTCTTGGAAGCATGGGCATAGTCTTTGAGACCTTGCCCACCAAAAAAGCCTTTGAGGAAATCCTGGCCAAAAGCCATAGTTGATTATCCTGTTACTACGTCGTTGACAGTTCTGGCAATTGTTGATCCAATTCCTGTGCCGTTGGGTGTTTGATTGGCGTTGTCGTACATGATATTCATGGCAATTGTTGCTACTGCGTTTTCAGCATAGGCCATGTTGCCATAGTCCACACTCTTCAGATAGCAACCATACAATTCCCATGTTTCCAGCACAATCGGTGTGGCCCCGCCGTTGCCGCCATCTAGTACTTCGAAACGTGTGGTAAACTTGTAGTCAATCCCAGAAGCAGCCGAAGCCATTTCCAGAAAGTCCATCTGCTTCTGTACTTGTTCGCCCACCAGTCTGCTGACAGCACCTGACGCATCATCACGTAGATTGCATGTGATCTCAGCCCATTTGCCCTTGCCTGCTAGATGCAGTGTGCTATTGTAGATTGGTATCTCAATGTCATCAAACGTCATGGTAGGTCGTTTGAAGTCTATTACCTGCTTGGTCAATTCTGTTCGTGGTGTACTGACACCAAAGTTTTCAAATATTACTCGGAAGCGATATTTGAGTTTGGGCATGAGCAAGCCTTGGTTGCTCGCGCTTTGATCGCTTGCCAAGGGCACTGTCATTCGTGTTAATGATGCAACGGCCATATTTGTAATCTCCTATGCAGTTATTTACCTCAGTTGAGGCCAAAAAAAATGGGGTGTTGCCACCCCATTTCTTAGTCTAACGATATGTTAAACAGTGGTTGCTGTGGCCACAGAGCCTGCAGCAATTTCGCCTGTGTTCTTGAGACGCAGAGGAATGTAGATGAATTCCACAGATTTCACAGGTTCAATAGCAATATCAACCCAGAGCTCGTTGGCATCAATTCTGGCAGGCGTGTTGTTGGAATCATCACACACCACCAAGAAGTCATAGATACCACGCTTGGCCACCAGGTCAATACACAAGCTGTTGATGGCATTGGATATTTCGTTTCTGGTGATCTGATCGTTGGGTTCAAACAAGAACTGCTTGCCAATTTCTTCCAATCTGCCACGCATGAATGACACCAGTCGGGCCACATTGATACGATCCAGAGCACTGGCAGTACTGTAAATGGTCTTGTTACCAAAGTTGGTAATACCAACACCAGGAATAAACGTGATTGGATTGATACGATTCAAGTATTCAATGTCACGCAGGCCTTGATTGTTGCCAATGGTCACAAACTCTCCAGTTTGACTGTTGATGTAACCAATGGTGGCTGCATTGTCAATCACACCGCGACGTGTACCAGCCGGTGCCAACCACGGATAGCTCACTTCGTCGCTGCGAATTATTGTGCGTACCATCATGTGACTAGGTGCTGTTACAACTGTGCTTCCGCCTAGGTCGGTGGTTTGGCAGCTGGGATAGAACACCGCCGCATAAGGCGTACTGGTAGTCAGGCCATCGCCAGCAAATGTGCCAAGACCGCTGTTGTTTGTGGCCCAAGCCACCAGTTCAGTACCGCTGCCGCCCAGTCGCATGGGAGTGTCACCCACAACAAAACAGGTGTTGTTGCGCTCATTGCTGAGAGCAGACATGTTGATAATCAATTCTGGATATGCAGTACATGCCAAGAGATTGAACACCGCTTGTTCTTCACGAATTGTGATGCTGGTATCAATACCGGACTTGAGTGCTGCCACAACCAATGCACGTTGCGCCAGTCGACCCATGTTAGGTGCGCCATCTGCTCTGTTACCAGATGCTGTGACCCAAGAGTTGGTTACCAGCAGATCCCAGTACGCAGTCTGTGTGGCAGGATTCTGATTGGTACCAGCTTGAATGGCCACATACAGAACTGCATTATACAACACTGCATCTCCCACATCATAGCTGGTGCTGTTGCTCCAGGTTGAGTAGGTAAAATCAGCAGCATTAAAGTAGTTGACCTGGAAGCTCTTGACATTGAAGCCGGAACGACGTGTGTTGAACAACAACATGCCTGTGGGATACAGTGCAGAATCAGGTGCATCAACGTCTAGATAATTGCTGGTCAACAGGCTCACAATTGTGGGCAGATTACCTGTGATTGGATCCACAATACCTGTGGGACTCCAACGAGCATCTGCAAATAACACACCATTCTCAGTAGTTTGGTCAGTGTTGTCGACCAGGACCCATTGATCCACGCCGTCAACATTTTGCCAACGTTTGATCACAGGATAAATTTCAAGATCACTAGTGTCAATCCAGAGATCACCATACACCAACGCAGTGGCATCACTTTGTGTGGTAGGTGCTGTGGCAGAGATTTGTGGTCCTGCTGGATCAGTTAGAGAAAGATTGTCGCCACGAACGTCATTGGTTTCGTTTCGGTATCCGACCCATCCTGTTCCACTCTGAATCATGATATCAACTTGGCTAGTGGTAGAATAATACCAGTAACGGCCGTCAGCAGGGTCTTGATCCGGAGCTGTTGCGCTGGCAGTGTAATCCAGTGCTTCCCATGCACTGAGCAACAGAGTAGGTTCGTTGTTTATAACAGAACTACGGCAACCAGTGGTGGCAGTAGTAAAACCAGCGTTGCTCAAAGCAGTGCCAGCACCCACATTGTCCAGCACAATTACACCACCAATGCTTTGTGTGAACACAATGGCACCAGTTGAATCTACTGCTGCACTAACACCTGGAACACCAGCAGAACTTACCGCAGTAATAAATGCCGCAGCAGTAGTTCCACTAATGGTAGCTGTCACAGCAGTAGTCAAACTGGTTGAATTTGCCACCGATGTTTGAATAGTAAATTGATTACCATTGGTAAATGTAGGTGTGGTTGTGCTACCTGTTATCACAGTGGCTCCTTGAGACACACGCTCAAATACCTGCAGAGTATAAGTGTTGTTGTAGGGATATGCCACAACTCCGCTGTCTTCTGGGTCAACGTTATATTGTGTATATGTTGTGCCAACAGCAATATTTTTACCTCCACCGGTGGAATCCAGAGTTGCATTGGCACTCCAGTCATTGGCATATACAGCAGAAGATTGTTGTACAAATGCACCTAGTGCAGTACTGTATTTTTTCACAACCATTGAGGTTCCAAGATTGCTGCTGGTAATTTTGTTCCAGACGCTGCCTGTGGGTCTAGGTTGATCGTCTGTGGTTCTCCAACGTGGCACCGTGAAGTTGGCACTTTGCTGCAGAGTAGGAGCATAATTGGCCGTGTCGGCAGTGATGCCCAGGGTAGTTAGCAAACCTGCTGTGGAACCTGCTGAGTTAACAACAACAATACCGTCGTCGGCTGTGGAATTGTCCGCTGTGGCACTGGCATTGGCAAATAAACACAGTTTGTTGTCAATCACAGCTGAGTAAACACCCAGGATGTTGGCAGTATTGATAGCTGCACTAAGACCAGCAACATCATTGTTGGGGGAAACAGGAACAACTACACTAGTACCATTGATCACAATAGTATTGCTAGCAGTTAAATCAGCTGTTACAGCATTGGCACCTGTCAGGGTTGGCCAGCTCAGTTTCCAATCATTGGACCCAACCAGGACCCAGGTATTGTACAAGTCGGACAATTCGGTAGCAGTAGTTTGAGTTGTGGCTGCTGCCCCATTTTTGTAGTATATAGGATTGGCTGTGTTGGTTGCAACCACAGCGTAATCGCCAATGCTGCCGTAATCTTGCGAAGGAACTCCGCTGGTAAGATCTGCGGTGCTGGTAATAACCAAGGGCACTTGATTGCTAAACGCACCAGTGGTCAGATTCCATTCAAATGCGCCCCAGATGGTGTTGGCAGTGTCTAACCAGAATGTGCCATCATTGGGTTCGCCTGTGGGACGGACCAGACTGGCGGTGAGCTCAGAAAGATCAATGTCCACACGCTGAACATACGCACGATTGGTAATACCCAGTGCAGAGTATGCAGCCAACAAACCATATTCGTTGAGCTCGTAACCATTGATTGGTGTACCCACTGTGGTTTTGTAGAAAAACGGATTGCCAAATGTAGCTGATAGATCACGTTGACTAGTGACCAAATAAACTTTATTTGCGTTGGCAGCTAATGTGCCAGCTGCAACACCCACGCCAGAACCTGAAACTTTGTTTTGCGCCGTGGCGATCAACATGTAAGGTACTGAGTTTGTGGCTGCAGGAATGTAATTTGTTTCGTCAATTACAGTGACTTGAACTCCGGGTGATGTTAGTGCCATTTTGGCTCCTTTAAAAACTTATGTAGATATTTATCGGATGATGACAAAACCAGTGGTGTTGCGTTGCCCTTTGCAAAGGTTTGTGTGGTAAATACCAGTATGAGACCTGTATGTGCTGCTTGTAACCAACGCTCTGTAGCTGTGAACTACACCCGCGAAGATGTTGTACACTATCGAACCAAATGCGATCACTGCATCAGAAGAAACAAAAAAATAAAACCACCCGAAGCCCTGTGGAAGAAGGCAGGCTACAAGAAAAAAGCCACATGCGATAGATGCAGCTTTAGATCACGATACGCTGGTCAGTTGCTGGTGTGTCACATGGACGGAAACATGCGCAATGTGTCCTTGAACAATTTACGCACAGTTTGTTTGAACTGCATGGAGGAAGTAAAGCGGCTTGATATACCGTGGGTTCCCAACCAGCTTCAGGCCGATCGTTGAGTTACCAACTGCTGCACCTGTTCATACAAGTGATCTAGACTGGAATTGTTGTCCAGCACGGCATCAAAATTGGTGCCGGCCCAGGCATATTCGCTGGCATGAATTTTACTACGTTCCAGCTTGCCTTTGCTGATACTCCAGCTAGAGTTGCCGTCGGGTCCGTGATTTACACTGACTGCTGCATCATACCAGGCAGGTTCAGGTCCACGGATCACACGCACCACAATGCCGCCTGCTGCCTTGATTGACTTGATTTCGTTGGGGAAGCGGCAATCACTGATCACAATATCGTCTGTGGAGTTACGCAGTTTGTTTTCCAAGCTGGCAATCCAGATATCGTCGTGAAACCCTTGACGGCAAACTTCTGTGCCCCAATATTGCAGCACCCAACGTGGAGTTAGTTTGGGCAGTTTTAAACGTTCTGCCCACCAAGGATCCACTTGATCCCGCCATTCGCGGGCTTGTTTTGTGCGTCCTTCCAGCAGTTCTCTGTTCCAGCCAAACACATGGCTCACAGCGTCCTTGAGTGTGTTGGCAAAACTTTCTCTACGGAATTGATGTATGTTAACAAGATAATCTGCAATGGTATCTTTACCGCTACCTATGAATCCCACAACTCCTATGATCATTTTAGTTCCTTTACGTCAAGATGTTTCAGTGTGGCTTGCAGCATGTCAATTTGGCGGCGACAATCCTCCAGCGCATGATGACTGGTAGCCGGACGGGGCAGCTCGGGCCACAAACTATATATGGTACGACTGTCGCGGACCACGTAAAATTGCCACGGGATAGGCTTGTTGTAGCTCTTGTAGGCATGCTCAATGATGTTCATGTCATATGTGGGACCGTTGGCCCAGATCAATCGGCTTTGCCAGATAAACTTGGCCAGTTCATCCAAGGCCTGGTCCAGAGGGATACGATCTTGTTCGTTGAATGCTTCGTCCCGGGCTGCTGCTGGTTGGGTGGCCCACCAGTCTATGGTTCCTTGCTGGATGCTACGAGCCTCTTGACTTTCTAGATCAATTCTAGCATAGTAATGCCGTTCGTGATAGCCTGTGCCCAGCGGGTCAAAACTCTGAGCTGCAATAGTCAGGATTGTGGTATCTGGGCCGGTGCCTAGTCCTTCAATATCGATCATTAAGTCTGCCATATGATCAGTATAACACAGAGTGGCCGATGCCACAAGAGATAGTTTAGCCGATAACGAATGTTAATGGTTGAGAAGCATCCACATACAGTTTGAGCTCTTCGATGCACTTGTCCATTTGTGCCTGTGCTTCGGCCTTCATTGCTGCACCATTGAGAGTGCCGCCACCGTTTGGTCCGGCAATCGTGCCAAATTTCTCACGGGCTTCACCAATGATCATCTTGCTGGCTGCTACCATGTAGTCCTTGATCCATTGTTGGATCTGGAAGTCGCCCAACAGCTGAATTTCGGGCTTGAGATTGTAGGTCCACAACAAGACCACTTCGCCATAACCGGTTGGACTGCGGATAAGTTGCAGTTTCTTGGTAACAGGATTCCAGGTGTAGTTTATAAAGCCGCCAAACATTCGAGCTGCCAATTCCACATACTGGGTATAGAAATCGTAGGTGGCCAAGCCGCCTGATTGGTTGAAGTTGATCAGATACACATTCATCTGTGCCTGACTAAACGGATCAAAATTAGAACCTGTTGGGCCCGAAGCAATACCAAAACTGCGTCGGAAAATCTGTCTAACGCTCTGCACTTCTTGTGGCAAGGTATAGATGTTCTGCTGATTTACCAACTGCATAAAGCTGTAGCTTTCTTCGTAGGCATTGTTGGCCCGTTGGCGATAGGTGCCAACGGTTCTTTGATATGCTGCTTCTAGATGAGCAGGATCAAGTTCAAGGTCAATGATTTGATGGCCCAGTTGTAGGCGCACATACTCAAAGAGATTGGTTTTTAGCGTGATTAAATCAATAGATTGTTGTTCGACCATTAGGGGCTCCGTGCCCTATATTTAGTCTTTTACCATGCCTTCAGTATAACCAGGTTCTCAGTTCCACGTCCGTTGAACTGTGTCTCTGTGGTGGTTAGATCTTTGTAGATCTTTCTAGCAGCAGGCTTGCCTGCTGCCTGCATGGCCCGCACAATGTCAGCGGGTTTGCGCACAGTTTTCTGTACACTTTCTGCTGTGCTAAAGCCAATGATACTGTTGCTCTTGATAGTGAATGTGCCCACATGCGAGTCTGCTACCACATGAATCAGTTTGCGTTTTTTGCTGTCATACAGCCAGGCTTCGCTCTTGTCCACCAGGTTTGCAGGAGCAAGCCCTTTGATTTTGAGATCCACAATTTCTGCCTGGAACTTGAACTTGGCTGCACGTTTTTCTGGGCTGATGGCCTTGGCCTTGCGTGGCTTGCGATCAACCTTCTTGATCTGCACGTAGGCACCACAGTCATTGATTACTGCTTCGCAAAACTTCACAATGCCGCGCATCTGAATCTTGCTAAAGTTGCTGTAGCCTTCTGCCAACTGTGCATCTTTGCCGCTGATCACAGTTTCGAATTCTACCAGTTTGCGTTTCCAGTCCACAGCAATTTCGTTCACCATTTGTGGTGCTACATTTTTGCCACGTATGACGGTAATGGGCTTGATGTCTGCACTCATCTTGGCACCAGACACCACAAAGTCATCAAACAAGCCTTCTAGCTCGCCGGCACATTCGCTAAGTTTTTCTCGCAGTCGATCCTGGATTGTTTGGCGAGCCGGGGCTGTGTCTGTTTTTTCTACTTCAGCTTGTTGAGTGGTGCCTAGGGTTTCTGCCAACATGTTGTCTAGTTGGATCTGTTCTGCTTCAGTCAAGTCCAGCCCCACCTGGCTCATTCGACACATCCAGCCTGTGGTTAGTCTCAGTGCAGAATCAGGAACACCGCGAAGCAGTCGCACATCGTTCTTGCGGCCGTGAGTTTCCAAATAGCTCACTACCATGTCTCTGGCATCTTTTTTGCCATAAAAGTAATTGTACCAGCTAAAAGCCTTGGTCAACTGACTTATTCTATCATAAATGGGCTGTACACGCCAGGTAGGCTCATCGCCCATAAATTTGGTATCGGCGCTGCGTGGGTTTAATGGACGCACAGTTGCGCGAGCTGTTTGAGCAGTGGCAGTGGTTTTCATGGTACTCCTTACTAATGCAGTAATTATAACACAAACAGGATTATTGGTCAACTGACCCATAAATACATTACCATGCCCAGATTATCACTATACAAACCCAATCGCTCAGCCGACTATCAGTTTTTTGACAGAACAATAGCCGAAATGTATCAGGTGGGCGGAGCCGACGTGTATCTGCACAAATATCTGGGTCCAGCCACAGGCGACAACGGAGGCAATCCGGATGCTACCTTGCCCAAATACGACACACTGAATCCGTTGTTTATTGAAGACCTGTTGTTGTTGGAAAATCGAGATAGAAAATACGATCAAGACATCTATGTCATGCGTGGTGTTTATCGAGCACAAGATATAGATTTTGATCTTACACAATTTGGCCTGTTCCTGAACAACGACACCTTGTTTATCACGTTTCATTACAACCGCATGATAGACACAGTGGGTCGCAAACTCATGAGTGGCGACGTGCTGGAATTGCCCAGTTTGCGCGACTACAATCCTTTGAACAGTGACATACCTCGAGCCCTGCCCAAGTGGTATGTGATCCAGGATGCATCGTTTGCCAGTGAAGGCTTTAGCCAAACCTGGCTGCCGCACCTGTGGCGGGTGAAGGCCACACCCATGGTCAATGCTCAAGAGTACAACGACATTACCAAGCAGCCGTTTGAACCCAACAACATCTGGGATCCAGGCAATTTTTATCCAGGCGGAACAACTGTGTTATACGGCGACAAATATTACATATCAAACAAAAACGTTCCTCCGGGCACAGAGATAACCAATGCAGAATACTGGACTGAAAAAACCAATCCCATCAGCATTGCTGATTGGCAAAGCACAAGACCCAAGGATCTGGAACTGAATGATGCTATTCTGGTTCAGGCCGAAGCAGAAGTTCCCAAGTCAGGATTTGACGTGGTTAAATTTTACATTGTGGCTACAAATTCAGATGGCACACCTGCCAACCCTGAGTCAGCAACCTACACCGCAGATTACACCATCACAGATGCCAGCCGCACTGTGGCCAACGATGGCAATACCCCAACTGGGGATGGCTACACTGCTGGATATCTAACTGGTGACGGCAAAGCGCCCAACGGATTGCCTGTGACTGCTGGAGTTAATTTTCCGCCTGCACCAGTGGCTGGACAGTTTGCTCTGCGTTTGGACTATTTTCCCAATCGCTTGTTTAGATTCAACGGCACCAGCTGGATCAAGATTGAAAGTGATGTACGCACCAATCTCACACCAGGTGCCAACAACAATACTTTACGGTCGGGCTTTGTGAACAATACATACACTGTGAACTCCACTGATCTTGGCAACATACCTAGTCGTCAGAGTCTGAGTCAGGCTCTGATACCTGATGCTGTCAACGGTGACGATGGCGGTAATAAAACTGCAAATCCCTATCCGGCCACACAACCATATCAGAAGTCCAGTTAACCAGGTACAATTCAATGAGTCAAATGTTTTTTTTCGACGAACAGATACGTAGATATCTGTTGCAATTCACTCGCATGTTTAGCTTGTTTGAAGTTGAGTACGGACGCGACGAGCAAGGCATCAAGGATCTGGTGCGTGTGCCTATACGCTACGGTGATGCCAGTCGTCAGGCACAGACAATTATACAACAGAACTCTGCCAACTCGCTGCCATCTGCTCCCTTGATGACTTTTCACATCACAGGCCTGGACTATGATCGTCCCAGAATGCAAGAACCCTATCATGTGAACAAAATGATGGTTCGTCAGAGATCATATGATCCTGGCACAGAAACATATGAAACTACACAGGGCAATGCGTTTCAAATTGAACGCCTGATGCCGGTGCCCTACAAGTTGACAATCAACCTAGATATATGGACCACAAACACCAATCAAAAGATGCAGTTGTTTGAGCAAATTGCTACCTTGTTCAATCCTTCCTTGGAAATACAGGCCACAGACAACTATATTGACTGGACTAGTCTTACCACATGTGATCTTGAGCGTGTGAACTGGAGTTCAAGAGTCATTCCTATGAACACAGAAAATCCTATAGACGTCATGACACTGACATTTAGTCTACCAATCTGGATATCAAGTCCGGCCAAGGTCAAGAAACTGGGTGTTGTAGAACGTGTGATTGCGTCTATTTTTGATGCCAATGGCGATGCCAACAATGCCCTGCTGGACAACGACCTGTTGCTGGGCACCAGAGTCAAGGTCACTCCTTATAGTTATCAGGTGCTGCTGTTGGATGGACAACTGCAGGTGTTGCAGCCTGCGCAGGTTGTGAATCCTGACCGACTGAGTCTTGCATCGTTCACATTTCCTGTAGTGGAAAATCCACAAATCACATGGCCAGCAGTGGTCAGTGCGTATGGAGTTCTTAGACCCGGCATCAGTTACATCACTTTAGACAATCCCTGGGCACCTGATTCCAGTATTGTGGGCACTGTTGCAGTGAATCCTGCAGATGATCGATTGTTGATCTTCAACATTGATCCTGACACTGCACCACAAAACACTCTGGATCCTGTGAACTCTGTGGTGAATCCCTTAACTGCTGCTCCTGGAGATGGCTTGCCTGCTGCGGCTACAGGACAACGATACCTGCTGACTGAGAGTACTGGCAGTGCTGCCAACGTGGGCACCAATCCCACTGCCTGGAGTGGATCCGGGGCTCAGCCCTTGATTGCCAACAGCGGCGACATTGTGGAATACAATGGTGCAAGATGGATCATAGCATTTGACAGTCAAAACGACGTTGGTGCTCAGTACGTGGTCAACCTGACCACAGGTATCCAGTACTACTGGGACAACGTGAAATGGGTCAAGAGCATTGACGGCCTGTACGCAGGAGGAGCATGGAACCTCATATTGTGAAAGCAGTGGGGGTATGGTTTTTTTGTCCTGCCACACACCGATATCTGTATCTACTGCGCAACGATCCCAAGTATCCTGACACCTGGGGGCTGGCGGGTGGCAAGGTGGAATACGGTGAAACACTAATTGCAGCAGTGGAACGAGAGTGTTCGGAAGAACTGGGTGCCATGCCCGAATACAAACAACTGATTCCCATTGAAAAATTCACATCGCCGGATTCAGCGTTTGAATATCACACCTTTTGGTGTCGTGTGGAACAGGAGTTTGTGCCTGAATTAAATCATGAACATGTGGGCTATGCCTGGATCAGCACAGGACGCTGGCCTAGGCCGCTACATCCTGGATTGTGGAACACTGTGAATCTAGACGCTGTGCAGCAAAAAATTCGTCAGATTGAACAGACTTTGTAGTCTTGTTTTACAAATCCTTGATATTTGTATTATAGATTGTTTTTTCCAGGAATTCTTTATGAGTGGGCAAAGCCGCAACAATCTTTTGTATCTGTTGTTGATGCTCTTGCCACTTCTGATATACTGCGGTTTCGTATCCAGGTATTTCTTTAAATTTACGATCTAAGAAATCTTTAAGAGCCGGATCCATTGGATTATAGCCCATACCAGCGGCAATATACATGATCCCGCCCAGTTCCGTGGAATAAATTCTAGAACGATGCTGTGCGTTGGCTATATCGTTGTAGGAGTTGTACATGCTGGGAGTGAAATCAGTCATTGGACGACTGTATGTTATATCGCTTGTGGCTGCTTTCCAGTACGGAGTATCATTTCTCATGCTCATTGCATAGTGTTGACTGATAAAATGTTTGAATCCACTGATTTGTTCATAGAATGCATGATTAAATAAATCAACATCAAATTGAGTAACTGTGCCATTGCGCATACTCAGCATTGCAATTATTTTGACAATTGCTTCGTGAGTCAACATTAATCCAGTTGATTCTAACGGTTCAATAAATCCATTGGCCAAGCCCACACCCACTACATTCTTTTCCCAAGCATGAGTATGTACGCCATGTTTTATTTTTATGTGTCTAAGTTCAGCAGCATCTGCCCGAGCGGCATCAGGAAACAACATACGGTTAGACTTTAGATGTTTTCTAAATTGCTGTTCTGCTTGCTCTTTGGTGGCAAATTTACTGGAGTAAACATATCCAGTTCCAATTCTGTTCCACAACGGAATATTCCAAACCCAACCTGCTTCAATTGCAGTGCAACTGGTATAATTTTCTAATTCTTTGTTTTTGTCAATGTAAGGAATAACTGTGGCAACTGCGCTGTCGTTCAACAAGGTGTCGTTAAATGATACAAAAGGAACGCCAAGTTTTTGTTCCAGCAACAACGATTTAAATCCTGTGCAATCGATATACAAGTCGGCAGTCAGTGTGCCAGATGCCCGAGTAACAATGCCACTAATACTGCCATTGGTATCTTGTGTAGCATCAACCACAGTGTCTACTATGTGAGTCATTCCGTTAGGTAAACACAAATTATCTCTAAGATATGTACCAAACAACGATGCATCCATATGGTATGCAGTGTCTGTTGCAAAATCAAATTCGCGCAGCTCACTATTTTCATTACGGGTCATCTTTCCTGCATCAGTCATTAGAACACTATCGTGATAAAATTCAGCAAAGTTTTCTGAGTTGATACCTGGGTACTTGGTTTTTATCAAAAACCAGTCCATTAGTAATCGAGGCTTGTCAGTAAAGTCATATCTGCCAAACGGATAATGAAACTTGTGCGGTTTTTCTTGGGGATTTTCTCTAAAGTCAATAAACTTGATACTGGTTTTGTAGGTTGCATTGCAAGCTGCCATCCAGTCTTCGTCTTTGATTTCCAACAACTGCATGAACTGATTGATATGCCCAATTGTGCTTTCTCCAACACCAATGGTTGGTATCTCCGGACTTTCGACCAGTGTTAATTTTATGTTGGGCAGGCGGCGGCAAATTGCCGCGGCGGTCATCCATCCTGAACTGCCGCCGCCAACAATTACGATAGATTTAATATTGTGATGCATGATTAGATATAGTTTACTGTGATTACCAAGCGTCTGTCATGATTTCGTGGCTTGGTGCTGGCATGGAATCTTGTTCCATTAAAAATACAAACCCTACCCTTTTTAGGTGCTGTACTAGCTACTGTTGTAAATGTTGTACGATCAGTATATTCTTTTATGGTCTTGTCAGTTATCTCTGGACCAATTTCGTCCAGGTGTTGGTCAAACAATACCGTATCACCGTCGCTGTCATTTACATAATAGCATGCGGTGTAATGTGGCCACAAAAAATCCACGTGCGGAGTATTGTGTGAATAGGTCACGTCCGATACCTTGGATAAAAATCCAATCCTGATACGAAACAACTGAGTCAGTAGATGACCGTTTGCTTCTGCAATACTGTAGACCAAGGGCTTGATAAATGAATACCACTCAGAGGGAGGTGTTCCGTGATCGTATGCCACATGGGCTAGGCCTGAGTTGCTACCGTATCCTGGAGTCGTAACGTCATTGATATAGTACCATGGAAATTCTCGTCGCAGTAGATCAGATTCAATTTGATCCGTGTATCCTTGGGGTATGATTTTGTCAAATACTTTTATATCGTTCATACTTGATTGAAATTTTTACGTAGTTGCAGTGCTGAATCAATGTCTTGCAGTCCAAAAGTACGCTCGCATTCATGACAATCCCAACATTGGCTGCGGCAATTTGTTAGTAATTTTTCAAGTTTTTGTCCTGGTTCTGTTGACCATATGCCGTTGTATACTTTGTATGACGTTCGCCAATCTGGTCCTGCTGTTCGTGTATCAATCCAGCCAGGCACCCAGTCGTGCATGGGAACTAAATTGTTCTCTACAATTTCATTGAAATCATTTGCATAGATAGTTTTACTAGGCAACGATACTGCTTGAGAAAATTTGCTAGGTGGTGCATAAAACCACACTGCTTTTAAAAACTCAGATTCAGCTGGCAGATGAAATGGATTTGTTAATCTACCTGAATATTTGAATATGTCCACTAGATCTGCAAACTTGTGCAAAGTAGATGCATCGTTGGCTATAATGTTGACTCCTGAACGAGGAGTTTCTGCAAACTGTGGCATTCCTCTCCAGCCATTGCAGGTCATATCAGCTGGTCCTGAAAAATACTTAGTGCCAATAACTTCACCAACGCTGTCGTGTTCTTTCTTGAATGGACAATGATATATGCAGGCCTCTGCTACCAGCAAACTGGTCAGCAACTTTTTCTTGGGATTCATGCTGTTGAGATAATCTTGTGCTCGCTTGATTCGTTTTAGTTCTCGAATATTTCGATTTAGACTGCGATCCAACAACACAGTATTATATCCCAAATATGCATAATCAACAAATTGTTGTGCGTCAAACACAATTTGATTGACTGTACTTTTCCAACGCATGTCTGGACAACGGTCTTGCAATGCGCCAGTACGCATGATGTGTTCACTACTCATGGTGCAACTTCTTAGGCCTCTATCATAATAGCTGCCAATCCATTCAACAAATTGTTTAGTAATGTGTGGATCAAACGCAACTTCGTGTGGCACTTCGACTGTGTTGAATGTTAGGCTAATTTCTAGTCCAAGCTCTTCTTGAAGTTTGAACAGATAATCAATTTGTTCGTCCGACGCTTCAACTCCCATAGGGTTGCCGCAACGACGGTTTTGTCCGTTGTAAACGTAGTTGAAATATTTTCCAAAATACACATCATGTATGTTTGCAATGTATTCCGGAGTTGCATTCTTCATCAACTGATAGAATGTCTTTGCATGTTCGCCGTGAAATTTATCAAAATGCGCTACTGAAAAGCGATTATTGAAGGTCATAAGTTGTATTGGTTAGGGGTTGTTTTGCGTAGCCTCAACGTATGCCTGATTCCAGGCATGTACTGCTGCTGGATCATCTTTGGGAATTGCTGCCTTGACTTCAGCTATGTGCGTGGCCCACGGTCCTGTTACACTTATAGTACCAGTGGCTGAAATTTCTTTAAACAACATATCTAATTGATCGCCGGTTGAACCATACCCAATTCCTCGAGCAACTTTGTATCCTTGCTCAATAAAAACTGGATCATCAACAATAGAATACTTTACTACTACACTTGCATCAACATCCCATTTGTCAGCTTCGGTAGTATCGTCAGGAACATCGACCCACACAAAGTTTTCGTGTACTTCAAATTCTTCGCCAACAGCAACCACTTGACAGATTCTGCCGGGTTCATTGTAGTGTAATAATGCTTTTTTCATTGTATCGTCCTAAATTATTTATAGGTATAAACCAGCACCGAGCCATTTTCTCCGCCGCCTCCGGTTCCGCTTTCATCAGTTCTGCCGCCCGGCCCTCCTGCGCCAAATGCACCGTTGTATATTTTGGTAGCTGTTGCTCTGGAGAATGGTCCGCCGCCACCAAAGTAGCCAAATCCACCACGGCCACCGGACCAGGTGTTCACCAAGTTGGTATGGCCGCTGCCCGCTCCTCCACGCAGATTTACGTTGCCTCCGGAGCCAAGTCCTCCAAAGCCGCCTGAGTGCGCAGAATACGAATTTGAACCACCACCTCCGGTGGCAGTGGCATATGCTCCAAAACTGGTGGTGCCGCCACTGCCTGCGGCTGCATAATATCCGACACCAGCACCAGCAGCACCAATTGTTACTGCCACTGAATTTACTGAGGTTGTGTCAATTCTGGTCTCAGCATAGCCGCCGGCTGCGCCCGATTCGCAATAACCTGCTGCTCCACCACCTGCTCCTATTAATTTGACCACTGCTGTTGATCCTTGAATTTGTGTACATGCCCCAAAATACACATTGTTCAGTGATCCTCCTCCATGCGATGATGCTTGAATTTTTAATCCGGTTAGCCCGGAAACAGCAACAACTCTAATTGGGCGAGTTCCTGCTGCATCTGCGTAGTATCTGATATAGGCACCATCATAGGTTACTCGACCCACTGTGGTGGTATCGTATCGCCCAAAACCGCCAATAGAACTGCCACTTTCGTAGATATAGAGACCACCGTCTGCACTAAAATACAATGCATATTCAATTGCAGTATAGCTAACCCCAGGAGTTCTGGTCAGCCCAATCATCCACCAAAGATTTGTTTGACTGGGCGTTCCTTGTGCAAACACATTGGTTCCTGATTCGGTACTGTAAGCAGATCCATTCCAGTCCTGTGTGGCCACTGAATCTGTGATGGTATATGGACTTGCCCCCGAAACACTGATTCCTGTGCCAAGGGTGTTCCAGGTTACAGCGGCCGGGCTTGTGGTCGGAACACTAGGGGTCCAGGTAAAACTTGTGCCACCTGACGTGATAGTTGATGGATATGCTGATACTGATAATAGTGCGCCCAGATCAGCAGTGCCGGTCACATTGGTTGTTTGTGTTGTACTGTTGGGAAATTGAATTCCAGTTGTTGTTAGTATTGTTGGCATAATTTACTGTTATTTGTATGCATAAACTATGGCCAGGCCGTCGGCACCAGTGGCACCCAGTGTGCCTATTTCACCAATGCCGCCGCTGGCACCTGATCCAGGAGCTGCACTAAAATTATCAGTATTGTTGGCTCGTGTTTTTCCGCCAGGGCCACCATAATAACTGCTGCCGCCTGCAGAACCTTGACTATGACTGCCATGATTAGCATGTCCGGTACCCGAGCCTCCATAGATATTTGTTTGACCACCTGTTCCTAAGCCACCTTGGCCGCCAGCATGGTTAAGCCATCCGTTGGCACCTTGGCCACCAGTGGCACTGATGTATGCTCCAAAACTGGTGGTTCCACCTGTTCCAGCAACCGCATTATATGATATTGCTGTTCCTCCACCACCTACTGTGACTGTGACCACTGTTCCTGCGGCTATAGAAAACATGCCTTCGGCAAACCCGCCGCCGCCACCTGATTCACAATAGCCTGATGCGCCGCCACCGGCGCCCACCACTTGCACCAGCACTTTGGTAGCTCCAGTAGGCACAGTATAACTGCCAGTGGCAGCAAATTGTGTTATTGATATACAGGTGCCTAGATCTGTGCCAACGGTTGTTTGTTCTGTTCCGTCAAAACTAATGCCTGTTGCTGTTAATGATACTGCCATGATTTATTAAGTGTATGCGTAAACTTGTACCAGGCCAGCCCATCCTGTGGTTCCAGTGGTTCCGTTGTTGGTGTTAGCGCCCGGTGCGCCAGCGCCCGGTGCGCCAACAGGCACAAATTGATTGTAATGGTGTCTGCATCCGTTGCCGCTGCCATAAAATCCTGCACCACCTTTGCCCATACCGCCGCTTCCGTGGCTATTGGCATGACCAGAACCGCCACCACCGGTTAGATTGGTATCGCCGCCCGAGCCAATGCCTCCTGAGCCGCCTGTATGATTATATTGAGAATTAGCTCCTGCTCCGCCAGTGGCTGTAACATATGAGCCAAAGCTGGTGGTGCCACCGGCGCCTGCGGCTGCATAATATCCCACAGCGCCGCCACCGCTGCCCACTGTAACTATTACTGTGTTTCCTGCTGCCAATAATATTCGCTTTTCAGCATAGCCACCTGCGCCGCCTGACTCACAATAGCCTGCACTGCCGCCGCCACCGGCTTGCAACTTGACCAAAACAAATCTGCAATTGGCAGGGGCAGTGTAGGTTGATACTCCACTGCTGTAGGTGGTGATAGATATCAATTGACCTTGATCTGTGGTGGTGCTGTATGCACCGGTTTGTGTTGTGCTGTCTGGAAACGTTACAGTTCCATTACCTAAGGTAACTGCCATTTATTTTTCCTTCAATGCGTTTAGTTCGACCCTGAGTTCTTTGACTGCTTCAATCAACAAAGGAATCAATTTTTCATACTGCACTGTTAGATAGTTTTGTCCAGACTTGCTGGTACCATCTGGTGCAATATCAAACGGTGCCGGTTTTACAGCTTCTGGTTGTGCATTTTCCACATCCTGCGCATAGACACCAACTTGATGATCATAGTTGTTGTATCCATACGTTTCGGCCAATTTGTTTTGTGTGTATATCACACCTATCATCATGTCAACTTTGTCTAGTGCATTCGTGACACGAGCAACTTCAGTTTTCAATCGTCGATCTGAATAGAATGCTGTTACTGCATTGGTTGCTCGTATTTCGCCGGCGGTGCCAGACGGTGTTGTTCCTACTCCAAGCGATGTTGTTATAGATACGTTATTGCCAGTGATGTTGCCAGTAGCCGACAATAAACCTGTGGCATATGCTCCTGTGGTTGCTACCACCACAACATTTGATGTGCCACCCACCCCCATTGTGATATTGCCATTGGAACTGACAACTGTGACGTTTGATGTGCCAAGATTGATGTTGGCCACACTGGTGATGACACCAGTTAACAATGCACCGTTGCCAAGAATATAGTTACCAGTAACATTACCAACAGCACTCAATGTAGTTCCAATTGACGCACTGCCGGTTATGTTTAAAACGTTGCCGGATATGTTCCCACCTGGTTCTGTGCCAACGGTCCAGGCTGTTAGTGTACTGTTGTATGTGTACACAACACCATTGACTGTTGCTGTTTGCCCATTGGTTGGTGAGGTTGGAAATGCCATTATAATCTTCCTACTACTATTTCGATTGTGCCAACATCAGTGCTGTTGTAACTTTCCACTGCTTTGCCAATGATCACACCTGGTTGATAGTACCGCATGTCCAGGCGTTCAGCAACACCTGCTCGATTGCTGGATACCACTCGATCACCAGCAGCAATCGGCCCAATCACCTGACAAGGTACACGGCCAATCAGGCCAACGTCCACAGTGTATTCAGAAACCAAGCCTGAGTTCATCACATGAGCAGGATTGGTAGATACCACTCCGGCAATTCTAGCATCATGACTTTGAGTGCTGATGGTTACTTCTTGACTGCCGCCAAATACCAGCACAGTGCCCGGAGGATATTCGGCATCTGATTTGTAGACTTCGGCCAAGTCAGCATACAGTGCTGTGGTTGCTTGGGCAAATAGTCTATTGAAATAGGTACCTGAGCTACCAATATTACCCACTGCATTGCCTGCGCCATTCACAATGGCAGTGGCTGCTGCACCTGAGTTCACAGTGAGTATGCCTGTTGTGGCCACATTGCCGCTGGTGATGTTGCCTGTGACTGCTAGGGTGCTAAAACTAGTTGGATAACTTTGATCAACCCAGAAATTGCCGGTGCCATCATTTGTGTACTGATACTTGATGTCAGTAAACGAGTTGTACCAAAAATCGCCAGGGGCTGCGTTGCCTGGTGCAGTATTTGCCACTGTGGTCCATGTTATGCCGCCGCCACCAGATGATGCTATGCCTGTCAGCAAGGATCCGTTGCCAACAAAGTAATTGCCAGTCACGTTACCAGTGACACTCACAGTGGTTCCAGTAAAGCTGGCTGTGTTTACGCTTGTGGTGAACAAGCCAGTGGTGGCAGTAACGGTGCCTGATGTGTTAACAAATGGAGCCAACGAGTTACTGGTAGCTGTGCCAGTGTTGGTCACAGTGAAATTATTGGTGGAACTGTCAGTCAAGAAGCCAGCACCGTTGACAGTGTTCAATAACAAACTGGTACTTGTGCCTGTTATGGCTGCACTTGGGTTGCCATTTTGATTGGCGCTCTGTGTACTTGATAGTGGAGCCGTTGCCGGAGTATATGCACTGGTATAGACACCTATGCCTTTTACTATTCGTACCGTAGAAACATAACCGGTAAACAGTTCTGAAACATCGCCACGACCGCCTATGCCCACAGCATTGGCATTGTTGTACAAGGCAGATCCGTTGGTGATGGTTGTGACCAATGCACCATTCAAGAACAACCGCATGGCTGTGCCTGATCTAGACACTGCCGCAGTGTTCCATGCATTCAAGGATACTGCACCCATACTGACCGCACTAGCAACGTCCCAGCTTGAGCCGCTGCTGGATGAATAAAATAACAATGTAGTTGAGGAGTTGAAAGTAAAATAATACGGCTGAAAAACGCCAGCTGCACCCTTGGACAATACTGTGTCAAATCCAGTCGGAGTTGCGGTTATATAGAACCAAAATTCAATAGTAAAGTCGCCGGGCATTTCAAATACAGCATTGTCTGGCACAGTTAGGACCTGAGTTGTACCATTGAATAACACGCTGCCAGAAGGTACACTTACTCCGCTGCCGGCTGTGACATTGCCGGCTGTGACATTGCCACTTACTGCCAAGGCACCCAGTGTACCAACTGAAGTAATATTTGTTTGTGCTGCTGTTGCCAATGTTCCTGTTAATGCAGTGCCACTCACATTACCGCCTGTGATGTTGCCTGTGACACTGACCACAGCACCTGTATGACTTGCTACATTTACAATGTTAGTGAACATGCCATTGTTGGCTGTGACATTACCTGTGACACTGACCACAGCACCTGTATGACTTGCTACATTTACAATGTTAGTGAACATGCCATTGTTGGCAGTTACGTTGCCTGTGACACTGACCACAGCACCTGTATGACTGGCCACGTTCACAATCGTGGTAAACATACCATTGTTGGCTGTGACGTTACCGGTTGCTGATACCAGTCCCGTAGTGGTTACGTTGCCGCCAATGACATCGCCAGTTCCTAGGCTAACACCAGTGGCAGTGGCACTGATACTCTGAGTACCCAACTCAATTGTGTTGCCTGCTAGATATAGAGTATTCCATCTCTGAGTGGGTGAACCCAGGTTGTATGTGACATTGGCACTTGGCAACAAGTTTCCAAGCACGTTGCCCGAAACACTCAAATTTACTGTGTTGATTGATGCACCGCTGCTGATATTGCCCGTGGCACTGATCAGGCCGCCTGTGACCACATTGCCGCCTGTGACGTTGCCCACCGCCGATATCAGACTACCAGTGGTTATACTACCACCAGAATACACGTTACCTGCTGATATGTTTCCAGTACTGACTGTGGTCAAGGTGGTTGCACCAGTCACACTCAGTGCGCCAGTTGCTGAAATCAAGCCACCTGTGAGTATGTTGCCGCCTGTGACATTGCCTGACACACTGACCACGCCGGTAACATATTCGCCTGTGACCGCAAACACTGCCACATCAGCAGTTCCACCAATGTTCACTGTGGCATTTCCGCCCGAACTTGCTATGGTGATGTTACTTGTGCCATTGGCAATGCTTGCTCCGCCACCTCCGCCTGTTATGCCTGTCAGCTGAGACCCGTTGCCCAGAATATAGTTGCCGGTTACATTGCCTGTGGCTGATATGTTGCCGGCAATGTTGTACAGGTTGTTGTTGACGTTGAGAGTGTTGGCTGTGAGAGTGTCAACCGAGATGACATTGGCCGTGATGATGTTGGCAGACGAAAGAATTCGACTCCAAGAATTAGTGGTTGTAGCATACTGATATGCTATACCACCCACTACTGCAATTTGCCCGTTAGTTGGCGTGCTGGGAAAGGCCATCTACTACCCTTTTAATTTTTGCCAATCACAAGTTCAATCATGCCTTCACCGCCTGCAAAGTTTTCCAGTGCCTTGCCGATTATGGTACCTACTTTTGGACTTGCAATTGTTACTGCACGAGCTCTACCATTTCCTGCTGACACCATTAGATCACCTTTGCGAACAACACCTGTTACCTTGACTGGAACTCTACCAATCAGTGCCACTGGCAATGTGATATCACCAACTATGCCCGAATTCATCAGATGTGCAGGATTGGTTGATATCACGCCAGCAACTCGTTTGCTAGAATCAGTGTTACTTATTGTGATTTCTTGGGTGCCGTCAAAATCTACCACAGTTCCTGCATCATATTCAGCGTCACTCACATACATCTCTGCCAAGTCGGCGTAGAGTGCTGTGGTTGCTTGAGCAAATACTCTGTTAAAATAATTGGTTGAATTACCAATATTGCCCACTCCGTTACCAGCACCATTCACAATGGCTGTGGCAAAAGCATCTGAGTTGATGTACAGGAAGCCAGTTGTTATAAGGTTGCCGGCAACAACATTACCAGTTGCACTTACTAGACCTGAAACATATGCACCGGTTGTGGCAAATACCGCCACGTTTGATGTGCCGCCAACAGTGACATTTGCATTGCCATTCAGCGTTTGAATATCAATCTGTGTGGTTCCGTTCTGGATTCTGTCACCCAGAATGTTGCCGCTGAGTGTGGCATTGCCGCTCACACTCAAATCGCCAGTGATTGATACCGCTGCCGAAGTGATAACCATCACGTTTGATGTTCCGCCAACTGACGCTGCAATATTGCCGCCTGAGCTGACCACCGTCATGTTGGTTGTGCCGTTGTTGATATTGCTCACGCTGGTAATGATACCGCTCAACGAAGCACCGTTGCCATAGTAGTTTGTGGCGTACACGTCTCGGAATGTTTGTCCGCTGGCACCAATATCATACACATTGCTAGTGGCTACCAACAGACTGCCTGAGATTGCCACGTTGGCAACTACTCCACCTGCAAATGCAGGACTAATTATGTCAACCCAGTACTGGCTTGTGCCGTCGCTGAGGTATTCATACAACACATCTGTTGAAGTATTGTACCACTGCCATCCGTTGGCTGGACCACTCGGTGGTGTAGTGTTTGCTGTGTAATTTACGCCAAACCCTACTGCTTGACCATTGGCATAGTAGTAGTTGTTGGTCAGGATGTTGCCGCCAGCAATGTTGCCAGTGGTAGTGATCAATCCTGTTGTGCTGATGTTGCCACCAGTGATGTTGCCACTTACAGACACAACTGATCCCAGTATACTTGAACCAGTGATTGTTCCTGTTGAACTGATCAGTCCACCTGTTAATACGTTGCCACCTGTGATGTTGCCTGTGGCACTTGCAGTACCACCTGTGGCAATGTTTCCACCGGTTATTGTGGCAGCACTGGTGATGGTCGATGTGGCACTGATCAAACCACCTGTGAGTACATTACCACCTGTGATGTTACCAGTTGCACTGGCTGTTCCACCAGTTTCAATATTTCCACCTGTTATGGTGCCAGTTGCTGACGCTGTTCCGCCAGTGGCCAAGTTGCCACCAGTTATGGTGCCAGTTGCTGACGCAGTTCCACCAGTTGCAATATTACCACCAGTGATTGTACCTGTAGCACTTGATGTACCACCTGTGGCTAAATTGCCACCGGTTACTGTTCCGCTCACACTCACAACACCAGTAACGTATTCGCCAGTTGGAGTAAACACAACAACATTTGATGTGCCGTCAACACTAACTGTGATATTAGCATTGGCTGTTGCAATATTTACATTTGATGTTCCATTGTTAATGTTGGCCACACTTGTGATCACGCCAGTTAAGAATGCACCATTACCAAGGAAGTAGTTGCCAGTTACGTTACCTGTTGCACTAATTAATCCACCTGTGAGTACATTGCCACCTGTGATGTTACCTGTAGCACTGGCTGTGCCACCTGTGGCCAAGTTGCCACCAGTTACTGTTCCTGCTGCTGATGCAGTACCACCTGTGGCCAAGTTGCCACCAGTTACTGTATCAGCACTTGTGATAGTACCAGTTGAACTAATTAATCCACCTGTGAGTACATTGCCACCTGTGATGTTACCTGTAGCACTGGCTGTTCCGCCAGTGGCAATATTGCCACCAGTTACTGTACCAGTTGAACTGATCAGGCCACCTGTGAGTACATTGCCACCTGTGATATTAGCTGAACTTGTAATAGTTCCTGTAGAACTAATTAATCCACCAGTTTCAATATTGCCACCAGTAATGTTTCCAGTAGCGGTAATTAATCCGCCTGTACGTAAATTACCACCATCGACGTTGGCTGTAACATTTAAACTTGTACCTGTTGCTGCACCAATATTGGGTGTGGTGAGTTGGGCGCTGGCTTTAACAACAATATTGCCACCGCCATCAAACGCTGTGGTTGTATTGTCAACTTTGGCGCTGAACACTGTGCCAACAAGGCTTAGACCAGCTGAGGTATTGGCTGAGTAAACTTGGCTACTACTGAATATGCTAAAAGAAATGTTGCTTGTGCCAAATGTAATTACACCTGTTGGCGCACTAACAATAAAGGCTGAGCCTGCATTGACATTACCACCAGTAGTGAAGAAATAATCATTGATACTGAATGATTCTGCATTGTCAGATCCGTATTGATCAGTGTCTGTAGATCGAACAATTGCTGTGGCATTGGCCCAGACATACACACCGTTTTGCACAGCATTGGCTTGATCTTTGACCAGAATACGTGTGCCAACAGACTGAACATTGCCGGTATCAATTAAATTAAATGATCCTGTTGTGGTCAGTGTTGCTCCAACACCATTGGCCACGCCATTGGGTTGAGCATATGTAATTATACCACCTGTGGTAGTGGCCAAAGTTGTGGTTGTTGCCACAACCACAGCCTCGTGATAACTGATAGCAGTTGTTGCAAGGTTGTCAACGTATTCTTTTGTGGCTGCATCAGATGACTGTGCTGGATATGCCAAGCTATTGATATATGTGTTGGCCAATACAATATTGCCAGCTGGTTGCAGATTCAAATTACCCGACGCAGTGGTAATTGTTAATTCACCACTTGTGGGTCTAATAGCACTGGTGTTAACATTGCCAGCAATAACGTTGCCGGTTACTGATACCAAGCCACCTGTCAACAAGTTGCCGCCGGAGATATTAGATGTTGTTGTGATTGTACCAGTTGAACTAATCAAGCCACCTGTCAACAAATTACCACCTGTGATGTTGCCAGTCACACTTGCTGTTCCACCTGTGGCCAAATTGCCACCGGTTACGGTTCCTGCTGCACTAGCAGTTCCGCCAGTTTCAATATTTCCGCCAGTTACGGTTCCGCTTGCACTTAATACACCAGTGATGTATTCACCAGTTGTGGCAAATACCGCAACATTGCCGGTGCCGCCAATGCCAACAGAAACATTGCCCCCAGAACTGACCACACGTACATTACTTGTGCCATTTTGGATACTAGTAGCATCAATGCCTGTTAACTGACTGCCGTTGCCAAAAAAGTAGTTACCTGTGATATTGCCAGTTGCTGATACTAAGCCGCCAGTTAATATGTTGCCGCCAGTTATGTTTGCAGTAGCACTAAGCGTAGTGCTCGAAATTACATTGGCACCAGAAATATTACCGCCTGATCCCGAAGTTGAAATATTTCCAAAGGTAGCGTTGCCAGTAGCTGAAACTATGCCACCTGTGAGTACATTGCCACCAGTGATGTTGCCGGTTGCCGAAGCTGTTCCACCTGTGGCTAAATTGCCACCGGTTACAGTACCGGTCGCCGATGCTGTTCCACCTGTGGCAATATTACCACCGGTTATTGTTCCTGCGGCACTGGCAGTACCACCAGTGGCAATGTTTCCACCTGTTATTGTTCCTGCGGCACTAGCAGTTCCTCCAGTAGCCAAGTTGCCACCAGTTATTGTGTCTGAACTGGTGATGGTACCAGTTGAACTGATCAGTCCACCGGTGAGTACATTACCACCAGTGATATTGCCTGTTACACTTGCTGTGCCGCCCGTGGCCAAATTGCCGCCTGTTACAGTACCTGTAGCCGAAGCTGTTCCACCTGTGGCCAGGTTGCCACCAGTTACTGTACCTGCGGCACTAATTGTGGTTCCTGCTGATACTGCACTGGTTGCAGCCAGATTGTTGGAACTAAAATTATTGGCTGTAAAAATTGCAGTGGCGTTTGAACTGATTGTTTGATCACCAAGATTCAGTGTGTTACCGCTTAGATACAAGTCTTTCCAGAGTTGTCCTGGACCGCCAAGGTTGAATGTTGCGTTGGCAGAGGGCAATAAGTTACCAATTACATTGCCAGTAATACTAAAATTACCTGTTTGTGTTAGTCCGGCAGTTATTAGATTGCCACCAGTTATTGTGCCTGTGGCACTGGCTGTGCCACCAGTGGCCAAGTTGCCACCAGTTACTGTACCTGCTGCTGACGCAGTACCACCTGTGGCAATATTTCCACCTGTTATTGTTCCTGCTGCACTAGCTGTTCCGCCAGTGGCCAAGTTGCCACCAGTTACTGTACCTGCTGCTGACGCAGTACCACCTGTGGCCAAATTGCCACCTGTTACTGTGCCACTTGCACTAACAACACCTGTTACAAAAGCACCAGTTGGGGCAAACACAGCAACATTAGGAGTTCCTGTGACTGTGATTGCAATATTGCTATTGGCTGCTGCTGCAATGTTGCTGTTGCCTGCTGAGATTGGGAACCCGCCGCTTGCAGCTATGACTCCAGTCAACTGACTACCGTTACCAAAGTAATAATCAGCTGTGATGTTGCCGCTGGCAACAATGTCCACTCCCACAGTCAAGTTGCCATTTACTGCAATTGTGTTGGCGGTAATAACGTTTGCTGTAGATAAAATTCTAGTCCAGCTGTTGGTTGCACTGGAATACTGGTATGATACCTGATTAACTACGGTTACTTGACCGTTTGTGGGGGTTGTTGGAAATGCCATTAATTTAGCTCCTGGTATTGGTTATATTGTATTTATAAAAAAAACAGATTTAGAAATTACAGTCTGTATTATTTTATGTTTGCTTGTTCTGCCAACCACTGTTCTCGGGTCATTTGACGCGGTTGCAGAGCGGTTTTTTGTTGTTCGAGCCACTGTTCTCTAGTCATCGTTGGTTCATTTGTCTGAGCTGTTTGCTGGGCCAGCCATTCTTCTGTTGTCAGAGTAGGGCTAGAGTCACGCAACAACATTGGAGCGGGAGTTTTTTTGATCTGTTGTTGGCTTGCCAGCCACTGTTCTCTAGTCATTGGGCTGGCTGATTGTTGTTGGGCCAGCCATTCTTGGTCAGTTATTTTTGTTTCTTCTGCTAGCCATTGTTCAACTGTCATTTTTGCCACTGGATTTTCAACCAGTTGCGGATCTGCTGTTTGTGAGTGATTCACTGGGTAGCGTGGATATTTTTCTTTTACTGCTCGTATTCTGGCTGCCATTGGTGCCGGAAAAACTCCAGCATGATACAGTGCATCCAGTTGTTCTTGCACACTGGGATACTCTCTAGCACGATTACGTTGATACATGTTCCAGTCATAGGCCTGTTGCAGTCGCCGTTGCTCTTCGAGTATTTGTGCCGTGGTCACTGGAGCCGTTTCGGGCTTGTGCCAGATTATTGTTTTGTCATACATGCCCACACTGACTTCTGCGCCGGGCACCAGACTCTGTATAGCATGAAACAAGGTTATCATGATGCGGTGATCTCCATGGCTATCAACCAAATGTTTGTGCTGGTCAGTGTACTACTGGCGTTGGACACTTTTTGTTGTAATTTATAGGTCACTGGTGATGTGGTTCCTGGTGTATCCACATAACTGTAAGATACAGAACCTGTGACGCCAATGCCGCCGCCCGAAACTGTTGTTCCGCATGTTTGTATTTGCAAACTGGTGCTGGGGCTTCTGACCAACTGAGCGTCCGCTGTGACATCCTGTCCTGCCAATGATGTAAAACTGGTGGTACCTGTGGCCATAACAAAGACCTTGCTGGTTGCACTTGATGGGGTAATAGTCACGTTGGCATAACTGATGTCAGCATAACTGGTGCTGTTTGTGATACTGCCCCCAAGACTTGAACTCATCACTGTTTGTACCACTGCACCCAGGGGCATGTTATACGCAGGCAATCTGTTGTTGGTATATAGATTCTGCGTGTAGGTGTTGTGGAAATATACTGTGCTAGTACCAATGTCATAGGTGACATTTGCAACTGGCACCAAGGTACCAGAAATTGCCACGTTGGCAACTACTCCGCCAGCAAAGGCAGGACTGGTTGTGTCAATCCAGTAATCGCTTGTGCCATCATCAAGATATTGATACAGCACATCATTGGCAGTGTCATACCATTGATCAGTTACTTTGGGTGCTGGACTAACAGGAGGTGCTGTGTTGGCAGTATATACTATTCCAGGAGGAACTGGTGTACCGTTGGCATAATAATAGTTGTTGGACAGTATGTTGCCGCCGTTGATGTTGCCTGACGCACTTACTGCTCCAGAAACATATGCACCTGTGTTGGCAATCACAACCACATTGCCTGTGCCATTCACACTCATGGTAATGTTGGCATTGGCGCTAGCAATGCTTACATTGCTGGTACCGTTACTGATAAATGTAGTGTCTACACCAAATTCACCCACATATCTATAACCCACAACATAAATTGTGTTGGCTGTTCCTGTACCAATGGCTGCTGGTATGGTTGCGCCGTTGAAGTTTAGTACGCCGGACTGATAGTCAAAGAACCAGGTGTCGTCTGCGCCCGATCCTGCACCAAACAACTTGGTACCTACTGTTTGAGCATTGGTAATACCAGGTGCGGCTGCATAAACCTGCACAAGATAATTGTCACCAAACTGTGTGGGAATCCAGTTGATTGAGTTTGTTTTCCAGGTTTGATTGTCTGGTGCTGTGAGATCTTCTGTACATTGTACTGTGGGACTGTATCCGGCTCCGCCGCCATCCTTGTACACCTGCACCAGTGGCGTGGTATTGGCAGGCGGTGAAGCAGGTATGTCTCCACTCTGTGTCCAGATAAGGTCGCCGCGATACAGCAGCGGACTGGCAATACTTTCGTTGAAGGCTTCTTTGGATGCAGGCTCAGCTGTTTTGGTTACACCGTAGCCAACCTTTTTCCAAAGATAGTCAATTTTTTGTGATTCGTTAAAAGAAGCAGCCATTAAGATGCCACTCCTATCTGCAGGTCTGTGATGGACTGCCCGGCCGCTAACGCAATTCTAATTAGAATATTGGTACCAGTGCTGTTGGCGGCATTTTGAGATCCTAGGGTCATTGTGTAAGCTACGTTAGAGATTGCTGTATTTAATGGAATTACATCTGCACCGGTCAAGGCACATCCATTTGATCCATTGCCGCCGGTTGCTATTGCTGCCCCAGGAACTCCTGATCCAGCATACTGTGTGAATGTTTCCAACCATCCGTTGATGGTACTGGTAGGTCCCGGGAACCCTGGTGTGGGTGAGGAGAATCCGCCGGTGTCTATTGTGGTTCCGGGTGCAGCCAACCATACGCCCGCAACACCTGTGGATGTGGTTAATCTAATATCAAAGTTTGCCAGGCTTGGTCTTGCAAATGCAAAAGTAAAGTACTGTGTGCTGGTGCGACCGCCAGTGACTGACAAGTTTGGTCCTACTGGCAAATATCCTGTGCTGAGATCAACTGCATACTGTTTAAGCACTCCGTATCGAACCACAGCTTCTGGTGTTCCAGCAATGGTTTGTGCTCCAGACCAAGCATTGGCAGTGTAAAAATTGGTTGAATTAGAAAACACAGGAGTGTTGCCTGCTGTGCTCATCACTATTCTTATGGCTGCTTGTGTGTTGGCAGTGGGCGTACAAGTGATTGCTTGTTCGTTTATACCAGAGTTTGCACCTGCATACATTTGTATATTTGCTGGCAACTGCACTGTGGTACTGGTTCCTATCACATTGAATATGTTGGCTTGCAAAGTGGCCACACTGTTGTTGGCTCCTGTTAGATTGGCAGTCAAGTTGCCAAGTGTGTAGGATGAGCCAACACCCACATTGGCATTTAGATTGGCTCCTGTCAGGAAGCTGTTGCCAGCATTGTTGATTGTGCCAAGTGCCTTGGTCTGTGTTGCAGATAATATGGCTCCAGATCCTTCGATCACTGTTCCGCTGGCCAACACAAACGGATCTGCACTTCTAAATGTTTGTCCAGACAAGTTCGCCACTGCCAGTGTGGCAATGGTAATTGTGGGCGATCCTGTGTTGTAGTAAGGAATACCCGAAATATATCGGTATGTGCCTGCTGTGGCTTCAACCAGAGTGGTACTGGCAGTGATCAGACTGGGTGCCAAATTCAAATTGTCTTTGACAAATCCCACATAGTTGGTGTTGCCTGTTACGGAATCTACCAATTTGTAGTTGTTGTAACCAGTGCTCAAGCTGCTGAGGGCACACGAAATATTGGCATTGAACACCTTGTAGAAGTAACTTGGCACAGCAGCATTGGCCACATGCAAGTCTCGATCTTGAGTGATTACCAATGCGCCCGAGGTTCCAACTGTGTTGCTCACATTGCTAAATGTCACATTGCCGGCATCAGCATTGTTGACATAGGCAAACAGGTTGGCTGTCAACTGAGTTGAACTTATGCCTGTGTTGGCATTGATAATATTGGCAGCAGTAGCAATTGGTGTGGTTGTTGCAAAACGTGTGACACTGGCACCATTGGCTACAATGTTGCCGCCCGAGGCATCTGTTGCTCCAGCCGCCAACAACGGACTGGTTCCTTGGCTGGTGTTGGCTATGGCCAAGTTGGAGAATCCACTAAGATTAGTTGGTGCTGTGGGATTGGCAGCAATAAAAATATAACCAACATTGGAGATTGTGTTGCTTTGAGCAGTACTGGTTATACCGTTGGGTGTGCCATTGGCTGTGAGTGCCACGGTGAACGCACCAGTGCTGTTGTAGGTATGCAGCGTGTTGCCCACATTTGACACACCGTTACTGAATGTGCTATCGCCCCAGGACCAGTTGGCCAGATTACTGTTCTGACTGGTGTTCTGGAATGTGAATGTTGATCTGTTGGACGTATTATAATCAGTATAGAGGTATCCCACTCTGGCATTGCCTGTGTTGGCAGTGGCATCGGTTACAACGTTGGCTGTGGTGCCAATATAGTTGCCACGCACCTGAGGTTCTATTGTGATTGTGATGTTACCACTCTGAGCCGGGCTGCTGCTGTAACCAGTGTACAGGTACAAATTGGCTGTAAACTGTTGATAAACGTTGCCGGCTTGGTTGGCAGCACTCAACACAAATGTGTTTGTGACATTGGCTGCTGATGGGTTGCCTGCAATACCTGTGCCCACATTGACATTGCTGATATTGCCGTCACCGTAGTTGAAGTTGTACAATTGTTGTGCACCAAAACTGGCTGTGTTGCCTGGTGTGCCATTTGAGTCGTTGCGGAAACTTATGCCACCTAGGCCGTTGATTACGTTGGCCCGATTGGCTGTGACAAACACATTGCCAGTTTGAGGAGCAAAAACTTTAACATTGCTAGCCGATGATACCACAGTAACGTTGCCTGGACCTGCGGTGTTGCTGGTGCCACTTAGAACTGCACTGTACAAACTGTCTGCGTTGGATGACACAGAATTGTACTGATGAGTTACATTGGTAAATGAAGTATTGCCCAGACCTGGACCAGCAGCAAAATTAGCAGTACCATCTCCAAAACTCAGGTCATACCAGACCACATACTGGCTGGTGTTAGTTATGGTTATGGTATTGCCTGTGTTGAAACTGTTGCTGCTTAGAGTAAATGACGGTATTGGACTTGGAGTGTACAACACAATATTTGAAATGTTAGCACTGCTAGTGGACCCTTTGGCACCATTGGCTGCATTGCCGTTGTAGGTTCCATTGGTATTGAAGGCTGTGAAGTTCACAGTAAAAGTTCCGCCTAGAGTATTGCTAAAGGTATGAACCGCATTGGCTGTAGTAGCATTGGCTGTGCCATCTCCAAACTGCCACAAGAAACTGTTGGGATTACCAATGTAATAACTGGTGAATGCCACTGTCAACGGACTGGGTCCAGAATAAACATTGGCAGTGATATAGGCATTGCCCACATAGGTGCTGTTGGCAATGTTCAATGACACCTGATTTAGGTCATCCAGACCATCAGTAACAAAAGTACCTGTGGTCCATCCAGGGTAAGCAACATTGGCTGTTAGGCTACCGTCTGTGGGTGTGCCCAGTGTAATAGTATTGCCTACGCCGCCGGAAGCAATGACATTAGAAAGTCCTGCACCGTTGCCAGCAAAGTAATTGCCAGTAATGTTGCCAGTTGCACTTATTGATCCTCCAGTTAGGATGTTACCACCTGTGACATTGGCCGCACTTGTGATGTTGCCAGTTGCACTTATCAAGCCGCTGGTGTTGACATTTCCACTGTTGACATTTCCTGTTAGACTTAGACTTGTGCCTGTGGCAGCACCAATATTGGGTGTGGTAAGATTAGCACCTGCTTTGACAATAATATTTCCACCAGCATCAAATGCTGTGGTATTCAGATCAACTTTGGCACTGAATACAGTACCAGTTAGACTTAGTCCAGCGTCAACGTTGGCAGTGTAGGCAGTTGTCTGACTAAACAGAGCAAAGGTAATGTTGCTTGTGCCAAAAGTAATAGTGCCCAGCGGTGCATTAACTATGAAAGCCGCACCAACATTGACATTGCCGGTGCTGGTGAAGAAATAATCGTTTAGACTTATCTGTTGCGAACTATCTGGTCCATATTCGTCTGCATCAGTGGCTCGAACAATTGCTGTGGCATTGGCCCAGGTGTAAATGCCGTTTTGTACCGCATCAGCCTGATCCTTGACCAAAATACGTGTGCCCAGTGTCTGAACATTGCTGGTATCAATTAGATTGAATGAGCCTGTGGTGGTCAGTGTTGCCCCAACTCCGTTGGCTACTCCATTGGGCTGAGCATATGTAATTGTTCCGCCTGTGCTAGAAGCCAGTGTGGTAGTGGTAGCTGCATACACAGGTGTGTGATACGCTATAGCAGTTGACACCATGTTGTCAACATACAATTTTGTTGCAGCATCAGTATCTTGTGCTGGATATGCCACACTGTTGATATAGGTGTTGGCCAACACAATATTGCCTGCTGGTTGCAGATTCAAATTGCCTGACGCAGTGGTAATTGTCAATGGCCCGCTGACAGGTCTAATAGCATCAGTATTGACATTGCCAGCAATCACATTGCCTGTGACACTTGCTAGTCCTGTGGCAAAAATATTGTTGCCAGAAATATTACCAGTTGCAGTAATCAATCCTGCTGTGCTTAAATTACCAACGGTGGCATTGCCAGTTGCAGATATTATTCCGCCTGTTATTACATTACCGCCAATCACATTAGCAGTTGCAGATATCAATCCAGCAGTGAGTAAGTTGCTGCCAGTGATATTACCTGTTGCACTTACCAGACCTGTGACATATTCGCCGGTTGTTGCAAATACTGCTATGTTGCTTGTTCCGCCTATGCCAACAGAGACATTGCCTCCAGAACTAACAACCGTAACATTTGATGTGCCAAGATTGATGTTGGCCACACTGGTAATTACACCGGTCAAGGATGCACCGTTGCCCAGGATATAATTGCCGGTTATGTTACCAGTTGCACTGATTAATCCACCAGTTGATAAATTACCACTAGTTGTGTTTCCTGCTACACTCAGGTTGTCTAAGGTACCAACCTGTGTTAAACTTGAATATAGTACCGTTGAACTTAGTGTGTTGCCGGTTAGTGCGTTAGCGTTGACCCCAGATGCTGTAACACCAGTTAACAGACTACCGTTACCAATAAAGTAATTGCCAGCAACATTGCCTGTGGTTGATACCAGTCCAGTTAAATTTGGTAAGTTTCCTGAATATGTTGGCAGGAAGTTGGCCACATCAGCATTGCTGTATCCTGCTGGTAATCCTGTGATGAACGCACCGTTACCAAACAGATAATTGCCTGTTATGTTGCCTGTGGCACTTATGACACCGGTAACATATGCACCGGTGTTGGCAAACTGTGCTATGTTGCTGATTCCACTTACACCAACTGTGACGTTGCCATTGGAGGCCACAACAACATTACTGTTGCCATTCAACAGTGATGATCCAGCTGATACAGTAATGCCTGTTAGTAACGCACCGTTACCAACAAAATAGTTGCCTGACACATTACCGCTGGCACTGACTTGACCAGTGGTCAGTAAGTTTCCACCAATTACATTGCCCGATGCGCTGACAACAGTGGCACCAATAGTGCCAGATACAGAAGTATTGCCTAGTGACGCATTTCCAAAAATTACTAACCCGTTACCAACAAAGTTATCGCCATACACATTGCCTTGGGCACTTACAACACTATCAACATTTACATTGCCAGCATGAATATTGCCAGTGTCTACATTGCCACCTGTGATGTTGCCAGTGGCTGTGATAAATCCTGGTGTAACAAGATTTCCGCCACGAATGTTTCCTGAGGCACTAACTGTGAGACTTGAGACTGTTCCACCAGGAACACTGAGATTACCACCAGTTATGTTTCCTGTAGATGAAATCTGTCCAGCTGTGGTGATATTGCCACCAACCACATTGGCTGTGGCAGTAACAGTGGTTCCGGTTACAGTGACACCAATTAGATTGTTGCCGGTGATGTTGCCAACAGCTGAGATTGAGCCGCTGGCTGCAACAGTAACAGCATTGACTTTGGTGGCGTCTACATTGCCTGCTGTGACGTTGCCGGTGACTGTGGCTTGACCACTGGTTAACAAATTGCCGCCAGTGATGTTGGCTGTGGTTGTGACAGGTCCTGTTAAACTGACCAGATTACCTGTGTATGTGGGCAGGTATGCTGCTACATTGGCATTGCTGTAATTACCAGCAGGTAGATTGGTTAACTGACTACCATCACCCAAGAAGTATGCGCCAGTGACATTGCCACTTGCACTGACTGGTCCGCTGACAGTGACCGTGGCAGCATTGACTCTGCTGGTATCAACATTGCCTGCTGTGACATTGCCTGTGGCTGTTATTTGTCCAGTTGCACGAATATTGGCACCGGTGATATTAGCAGTGGTTGTTACTGGACCAGCAAGACTGACCAGATTACCTGTGTATGTGGGCAGATATGCAGCAACATTGGCATTGCTGTAATTTCCTGCGGGTAAATTGGTCAGCTGACTACCATCACCCAAGAAGTACGCACCAGTAACATTGCCACTTGCAGTGATTGTGGCAGCATTGACTCGGCCAGTGTCTACGTTACCACCAGTGATATTGCCTGTGGCTGTTATTTGTCCTGTTGTGCGAATGTTGGCACCAGTAACATTGGCAGTGGTTGTTACTGGCCCTGTCAAGCTGACCAAGTTACCTGTATAGGTTGGCAAGTATGCAGCAACATTGGCATTGCTGTAGTTGGCATTGATACCTGTCAGCAACGCACCATTGCCCAGAATATAATTGCCTGTGATGTTGCCTGTTGCAGAGACAGGTCCACCAACAGTGATGTTTGCAGCGTTGACTCTGTTGGTGTCTACGTTGCCACCAGTGATGTTGCCTGTGGCTGTTATTTGACCACCGGTTCTTATATTAGCACCAGTGACGTTAGAAGTGGTTGTGACAGGTCCTGTTAAACTGACCAGGTTACCGGTGTATGTGGGCAGATATGCAGCAACATTGGCATTGCTGTAGTTGGCATTGATTCCTGTCAGCAACGCACCGTTGCCCAGGATATAATTACCCGTGATATTGCCGGTTGCACTTACTGCACCTGCAACATACACTCCGGTATTGGAAAATACCACAATATTGCCAGTACCATTAACTGTAACAAATATATTGGAACCCGCGGCAGGTATGTTGATATTGCTGTTGCCGTTTACAACCCTGCTGCCTGTGGTGGCCACAATGCCTGTGAGTGCAGATCCGTTGCCAATAAAATAGTCAGCAGTGATATTACCGCTGACAACAATGCCACCTGTGATGTCCAGGCCACCGGAGCCCACATAGATGGTGTTGAATCTTTGAGATAGGCTGCCCAGATCGTACACATTGTCGATTCGTGGCAGCAGTGTGTTGTTGACCTGAATTTTGCCAATGCCTGAAGGGCTCAATATCAGGTTGCTGTTTATCACCGTGGTGGTGATGGTATTGTTGGCAATTTTTACATTTGAGCCAACAGGTCCAGATTCAAAAATCTGATTGAAGTTGTCGTTGGTAAATGCAAACGCTGTGCGTAACGGGTCGCCCTGCCCGTCGTCGGGTACCGCGCCAATGTCAATAACATATTGGGTCATTTGTAGAGTCTCTTGCTGTATTTACCAGAGCCAGCAAGGCCAAGGTTGTAGGGAGATTACAGGTTTTCGCCGGTGTTTATCCGGTGTACAAAGGCTTTGAGATCAATGTGTAAAAAATTATCTATGTTTTTCAAGTCGGTAATTTCAGCAGTGGTTGTGCCGCACACACGCACAAATTCTGTTCGAGGAAAGTCTCTAGCAACTGCGGCCAACTGCTTGATCCAGTTGCCTGTGAAGGTAGGAGCTGAATCTGCGGCCTTGTAGAACTCTGTTCCTGCATACACATTGTTGAATTTGCTGGCCGCTGTGCCAGACATGTCGTAGCCCAACAAGTATATGCGTCTGTGCCCATCAGACGCAGCTATGGAACACGCAATAGGGCCTGAACTGTTGCCGTGATATTTTTTTGGAACTTGGTGTGCGCCCAGATCTGGCAAGGGTCTGCGAGTGTAAAATCTATTTTTTTTGCTATAGCCCGAACGTTGTATGTGTTCTGCAATGGGTCTGTCTGTGGCCACAAGACAATCGGGCTCAAAATCCCGATACAGTCCGTTGCAACCATAGATCGGACCCAGAGGCTGAATTCTGGTCAAATCAATAACTGATCGGCTTTGGCCGTTGCCCAATACAAATGCTACGCTCATAAAAAAATCCTCTCAGTATGTAGCTGAGAGGATTCTGATCCTAAATCTATTAGGAAGTGGTGTTTTCTACCAGTGCCAGGTTCAAGAGATTTTGTTGTCCTGATGCAACACTGCCGGTGTTGGCACCGCCAGTGGTGCCAGATTTGATCATGGTACCTTCATCTGTGAAGAAGTTGGCCAAGCTGCGAAGATCGCCGGCGACCGAAGCTGCGTCATAGTTGGAACCACCTTCCCAGCCCAGGATAAAGTGGTTGGTAAGTTTGCTGATGTACACATCAGAGCTGGCGTTGTCTATGTAGGCAATGCTCATGTTGCCGTTGGTAGGAGACCCAGAATCGCTGAGTACACACACACCAACCAGATTCACACTGCCTGTGCCTGTGCTGCCCAGAGCCACTGTGGCAGTGAAGATTGTGCCAACACCGTAGTTTGTAGGAGCACCATAAGCGGTCCAGTCTGTGTTGCCAACCACGGCAATTATGTAGGCATTGCCCACGACCAGAGCAGTGCGGCTGGTAGCATCACCCACCAGGTACTTGTGGCTGCCTTTTTGGCGTATGATATAACCAGTGGCAGAACCTGCTGCAGAACCAGTGGCCAAGGTGATATTCACTGTGACCACAATTCTAGGGTTTGTGGCACTGGGAGTATCTGTGGGGGCTGCACCACCTACCACACCCACATACTGTGCGTCATTGAGTGTTTGTGTTGGTGAGTTGAATACCGGTACTGTGAGTGAGCCAAAGTTTGGATAGCCAAGATCCACACCCACGCTGGCGCCACCATTGCCGGAGCCGGTGGAAGTTTTTTGTATTTTAAGAGGACGACCCATGATTTTTTTCTCCTTAAAGAAGTCCGATGCGAGTTCTATTCGCTACGCGGCAGGGTAAATCACCGCATAAAACGCAGTATTGCGTTGACTTGTATTTAGCAAAAACGGTTTATTTTGTGCAGGGCTGCGGTATTCTTAAATATCTCATGAACCATCAAGAACTTATTGACCAAGGCAATCAACATCGCACGGAGAATCATCCTGAACAGGCATTGGCTTGTTACGCACAGGTGTTTGCTGAAGATTTCAATCACAGTGCTGCATTCAACAACTACGGCAATGTGTTGAGAGAAATGGGCTATCCTGCCAGAGCCATTCCTTTTTTGCAGGCAGCACATGACATCAATCCTGCTGACGTTACTTCTGAGTTCAATCTTGCAGTGGCCTACTTGCTCAACGGAGACTATGCTCGTGGCTGGCCCTTGTACGAATCACGCTGGCGATTTGAACATCTTGACGGTACCAAACCCAAACTGATTCAACCTGAATGGACCGGTCAAGATCTCCGAGACAAAACACTGTTGATCATAGGCGAACAAGGGCTTGGTGACCAAATACAATTCATAAGATTCACTGCCAATCTGCACTCAACCGGTGTGAAAATAAAATTACTGTTGAACCCCAGTGTCAAACCCCTGTTTCCGCAACCAGCAGGAACAATCGTGGGCATCTACGAACCCGGCGAAGACCTAGGTGAATTTGACTACTGGATTGCCATGATGGACATTCCCAGAGTGATTGGCATGACTCTGGAAAACATTGCACATCAGTTGCAGTACATTGCAGCTGATCCTGTGAACGCAAACATCTGGGCTGGTCGACTGGGTTCCAAAACTCGCATGCGAATTGGTGTGTGCTGGTCAGGCCGCAAGGATTCATGGATACATCAGCACAAGAGCATGCCTGTGGCGAACATGGCTGACCTGATCCGTCGCAATCCTGAACATCAGTGGATCAATTTACAGATGGATGCCACTGATGAAGAAACAGCAATCATCACGGCAGCAGGTGCTGTGTGTTTTCCGGGCACCATAAGAAACTTTGCAGACACAGCTGGACTCATGCATCATCTGGACCTGGTGATTTCTGTGGACACTGCCAATGCACACATGGCCGGTGCTCTGGGTCGTCCTGTGTGGATACCACTCAATGCCTATGGCAACTGCTGGCGTTGGCTGACTGGTCGTGAAGATTCGCCCTGGTATCCCAGTGCTAGACTGTTCCGCCAGCCTCGGCAAGGTGACTGGGATTCGGTGGTTGACCGGATGCACAAGTTCCTCAGCTGGTTCAAAATCTAGTCAACAAAAAAGCATCCTGCGATGCTTTGATGTCACTTCCCATCCCGGGGTTGTTACGGAGTATTTATGTTCACGCAGTTGGCGCCGTGCCAACGGGCATAGCCGTTGACTGCCACTGATCGATTACAATGTAGACATAGTTTTGTTTCACGCTTGCTGCCGCGAATAGCATCGGCCTTCTTTTGTATTGTCTCTGCTGACTGTGTACGGCCGATTGCTCTGGCTCGTTGTTTATCTCGTGTTTCTTTAGAATGAGTTTTTCCCCACATATTATTATTTTCACCCTGTTTTGCAATTGACATTTTATTTTTATGTTCTTTAGTAAACGGTGGTTTCTTTTTTCCTAGAGTATTTTTTACTAACTTTTCGTGTTGCTCTGGCGTTAGTTTATTACCCAACCTTGCTTGTCTAATTTTTTCTTTTGCATCAGGCGTATGGTGTTTTCCAAACATTCCGTTGCCCTTGCCACTGAGTAACTTACTTTGTAGTTCGGCATATTCTTGTTTGATACTCTCATAAACTCTTGCTGTGATTTTTGTATTATATCTTTCTTGTCCAGATTTTTCTGCTCGCATCATCCTTAGTGCGTTTAGCATTTTATGATGATCTTGTCCTGTAGTCATTTTAACCAACAACCAGTGGCAAATAAAGTGTTCTCGGGCAGTGAGAGCAACCAAGTTGCTTGACTCATCTGTACCACCTAAACTACGAGGCTGTATGTGATGTTTTTCAGTGTAACTGCCTAGATTACGAGTTTTAGCTCGATCTGTAATATCTTGGTACCATTTGTTGTATTTGTTCATATGTTTATTTATGTTGGTTAGTTCAACAATAGCATATTAGATAACAAAAGTCAATAAAAAACGCCCCGAAGGGCGTTTTTGTTGTCCAAATAAATGGATTGTGGATCAGCTGAACGACAAATTGCTGACGGCGATTTCGCCGACATAGTCGCCCGCATTACCAAACGAACTTGCAGTATTAGTGAGCTCTATGAATCCGTAGCGGGTCATAAAGCTAACAACTGGTTCGAATGTTGTTGGATCAAGAACAACACCAGAGCTCATCAACGGAATGTATGGGCAGTAGAACGCAGGTGCGTCAGCTTCCGAACTTCCTTTGTAACCAACCAATACAGGTGTTGCGTCACTTGCGTAACTGTCAACAAACACACGCATTGCGCCGTTCAGAGTACCCACAAACTTGGTGTTTGTAGGTGCTTCGAATGTGCCTTCTGTGGTTCTAGCAAACGCACTAGTTGTAGCTGATTGCAACACTGTGAGTGCAGCAGAGCTAACAACAGCATAGTTACCTGCGCCACGACGAGTGCGTTGAGCGATCAAGTTAGCAACACGGTTGATCAAAACAGCCAGAGCGGCGTGTTCGTCACCAACGAATGTAGCTGTACCAGATACGGTAGCTTGGTTGTATGTGAACTCAGTAGTGGCCAATGAGCGTAGGCTCAACAAGATTTCCTGGTCAATCTCAGCTGTGATCTCTTGTGCAAGAGCTGCCATGATTTCGGCTTCTACGTCGATACCATGCATAGCTTGTGCGTCTTGAGCAGCTTCAAAAGTCCAACGTGCTTGCAACTTGCGAGTCTTGGCTTCAACAGCCTGCTTCAAGATTTGCACGGAGATCTGACGACCACCACTACCTTCAAGCACTGTTGTGTTAGCACCTGTGTAGATATTCTGTGTTGGATCAACAATACCAGCACTTGTGCTGCTTGCTGAAGAGTAGGCCTGAGCAATTTTGAACGGGCTCAATGCTTCTTCACCAGCTGCTGTGCTTGTGGCAGCAGCAGAATTGTCAGTCATTGTGTTGGCATAACGCACACGCAGAGTGTGAATTTGACCAACAGGGCCAGTCATGGGCTGAACACCCACCAACTCGTTGGCAATAACAGTTGGCATAACACGACGAATAACAGGCAAAATAACACGGTTAAGTGTTGCAATGTTGCCAGAGCCGGTTGAACCAGAACTTGCGTTCTCTTTCAAGTATCTACGTGTATTCTCAAGAATAACGCTCATGCTATTGCGCTTAGAACCATTCAGTCCTTCAAGCAATGCTTCCTTGGTCTCGTCCCAGCGACCTTCCAATAATTGTTGTGACATTTAAGTCTCCTTATTTAAATTACAGCCCTGCCAGGCGCTTGATGGCAATAACATTGCTGTTGTCAGCAGTGTCGTCGTCCGGGCGATGGGCAGTTTTATTACCAGTGACTTCTGAAACATTTTCCACAATCACCTGGCGGGCTTTTGCGGATTTGCCTTCAGCTAGCACAGCTGGTAGATACTTTTCAAAAGCGTTCTTGAGTCTAGCTGTTTGAACACTTTCGAGTAAATTACGCATGGTCTCACGTTTCTCTTCGTTGAGAGGAGAAAGTAACTCTTCCAGAGTGTTTTGACGCACATTGGATTCGTTGATCATACGTATTTCACGTTCTTTGGACTCAACCAGGACCTTGGCCCGGCGGCTGAGTTTGATAGCTTCTGACAGTTGTTGTTCTCTGGCAGCGATAGTGTTTTGCAACTTGCGAACTTCGGCTTTCTCATTGAGATGAGTAGCACCAAATTCAGCAGCATACGCTTCAAAAATACGTCGACCAAAATTGTTCTCGCGAGCAACTTTAATGTCTTCGTGCAACTGACCCAGTTCAGTCTTGAGATGTTGACTAACAGCTTGACTCATTTTTTGCGCAGATTCTTTTACAAATCTTGCTTTGAGACCTTGAAGTTGACCACGAGCTTCACGTACCAAGCGGACTTTTGTTTCCACTACATCACGTTTGTCTTGGGTAAATTCTTGGATCTCACGAGCCAGGGCATGCACCATGAAGCTTTCTAGTTTTTCTAGTCCTTCACTGTGCATCTTGCGGTCTTTACGTAACTCTCCAATTTCTTCAGACAATTTTGTTACCATAAAGTTGTTGAACTTGGTGGCATTTTCTTTCATCTTAGACTGGAACTTCACGCGGTCTTCCCGCATTGCCATTTTCTCCTGAGCAAACTCTTCGAGTTCACCAGAGAGTCTATCTGTTAACATATTATCTAAGGCTTCAACCATCACTGTCTTGTCGTGCTCATAGCGTTGCGCAAACTCTTCACGTAGTTCTGCTCTGACCTGTTCACGTGCTTCTGTCAGTTTAGATTCCCAAGCTTCGTTGAGTTCTTGACTGACGTCTTCGTTGATTAGGCCGCTATCTAGCAATGGCTTGATTGCATCTAGCATGCTTTACTCCTTAATTTTGAGATCCCGAATCAGGCGTTTTACTTCCTGTGTCAGGTATCTCTGTACCTTGCTGTCATGCCCTGCTTCTCTGGCAATTTCCAACACTTTATGACCGTACTTCATATTACGAAGTCCTTCATAAATTGCTTTGGGATATGCATTTGGAGCACTAGGCTGAGCAACAATATCTACAGTGACTATTTCAAAGTCACTGACCTGTCCGTTGCCGTCGTTCACGTTGCCGGAACCACGACTCGAAACGCCGAGTTTCACACCCGAATCCAGCATGGTTTTTACCAACTGGCCCATAGGTGTAGGTAATATTCTTAACTTACCATAACCAGCAGGTCCATCCATCCACATTTTGTCGATGCAATGACTGACTCTGTCAAGATTGATTTTCAAATCTTCTGGGTGATCTACTTCACCCAGTACAGAGTAGCCTTCATGCACTTGTTTGTTGACAGATTCAACTGCTCTAGAAATTTCTTGCACAGGATACACACGTTCGTTGGCGTTGCGAACTCCGCCTTCGATACATACACCTTCCATGTACAGTGTTTTGCCACCGTGAACATCATCTTCAACCAAGACACGAATCTTGGCCTGATTGAAGTTAAGATGTTCCTGTAGGTAACGCATTGTCAATTAACCTCTACGTCCGCCGGGCAATGGGCTCTTGGTGTTTACACCAGTAGCTTGTGCTGTGTGCGGCTTGGTAGCTGCTTTGGGAGCCTGAGTAGACTGGCTTGGGCTGTTGCCAACTTTACCAATCATGTCTTTGGCTGTGGGAGCTGTGCGACCTTGTGCAGTGTCACCAGTCATACGCACAGGCTTGCTGGCCATACCAGCTGCACCGCTGTTGAATGCAACAGGTCCTGATTTGCCGTTGCCTTCTTCTTGAGTGGTTGTTTTAGGATGAACTTGCTTGAGAGTGATGTTTTCCATCATGCCTTCAGTTTCAAATTCATCATCATCAACTGTTTCAGGGCCCATCATGGTAGCAGAGTCAGGATCCATCATGTTTTCAAATTCGGCCATTAACTGGTCCAGTTTGTCTTCAAGATTCAAAACGTCGTCCTTGGTAGCAGGCTCGTCTCCGCCATTGCCGCCTTCATTGTCGTCGGTGCTAGCAAATGGATTTGTACCACCTTCTTCGTCACCTTCTTCGTCGTCAAACTCAGAGTCGTCTTCGCCTTCTTGCATGCCCGATTCTTCAGCTTCGACATCGTCGATTAGGTCAGCAGTTTGGCTTCCGCCCATCATGTCATGACCTTCGTCCATGTCTGTGTCAATTTCAGTGGGTTCTTCGCCCATGGCATTGTCTTCGTCAAGATCTTCCTCTTGCATGAGATTTTCATAAATCTGGCGGCTCTTTTCCACAACGATTTGGTGGAAAAGTTCTTTGGCTTTGGCGTCTTCATCATTGATGACATATTCGATCAGTTGTTCGAAACGATTTTTACTCATTTAAATAGCTCCTGTTAAGATATTCGGTAATTTTGCCACCCGGCAAAATGTATATCTATATTTACAATCTTGGAGAAAAATATGCTGTTTATGACAGTTTTTCTGTCAATTAACACAGCTATATTAGGCTGGAGGAGCAGCAGGAGGTGCGTATTGAGTTCTGATGTCTTTGAGCTTCTCATTGTACTCAAAGGTTCGGGTGTCATTCATTTTTCGCAGTTTGTTCAACTGCTTGAGAGTGAGCTTGGTTTTTCTAAGTTGCCCAATATGAGGTTGGGTGTTGTCTGCTGCAACGTCCTGATAGGCAGCAGGTGACTTGTGATAAAGCTCATTGAGAATCATACAGATATTTATGCTGCTGGCGCAACTGCTGCGCCTGCGCCTGGAGGCTGTGCTGCTGGAGTAGTGCCAATGGTGCCACCTGGTGCTCCAGCACCTTCTGCACCTTGTGGTGTGATGTTGGCCATTTCTTGACCCATGGCAACGTCACTTTCAATGCCTGCTGGGGTAATGCCCACTGCACGTAGATCTTGACCACCTGTGGTTTCCAGTTCAGGTGTTGCACGTTCTTCTTTCCACATCTTGTCATTTTTCTGAATCTCGTCCTGTGACAAGCCCAGAAAGCGTTCTAGCATGAATCTCTTGCTCATGTAAGGCAATGGTTCCAAGCTAGCAAATGCTGTGATTCTTGTGTTGTCCAGTTCGCTTTGACGATAGCTGGCAAAGTTCTGCGGCGGATTAAACTTGATCTGGAACAGGCCAGCATCAATATTGAAGCCTCTCCAGCGCATGAACATTTTGAATTCATCATCCAGTTTCTGCATGATCAAGGCCTGTAGTCGCTCGCAATACTGGTTGAATCTGTATTCTTGTATCAGGGCAGTGCCTATTTTGCCGTCTTGCATGGTGCGATCTGAGTCGTCAGGACCGGTGGGCAAGTAGCTGCTTGGCACACGCAAACCGCGGGCCATCTTGTTGTTGAAGTATTTTAAATCGTCGATTTCGCCAAGATTTTGTCCTCCGGGCAACACATCTACGCTGCTTCCGCGGCCGTTTTCTCCCACCGGAAAGAAGAAATCTTCATTGATACTCAGCGGATTATAGCTGCTATCCATGATGTTTTGGCCACCGCCACCGTATGTGGGAATACGTCGTTGATGCATTTCATTCTTCACACGTTCCACAAAGCTCATGGCCATGTGGCTGGGCATGTTGCCCACGTCAATCTTGAACACTCGTCGTTCGGGCGCACGTTGCACACGATAGATCAACATGGCGTCTTCTAGCAGTTCTTTCTGCTTGAATACCTTGAAGATGTTTTCCAGAATTGATTTACCAAAAGGCCAGAACACATCCAGGCCTTCATTCAGACTCATGTGCACCACGTGCTTGGCATCAATACAGGTTTCGTTTACAGCACGGCTAAATCTAGAAGCACCACTCAGTGCCGAGTTTGGTGCTGTGTAACCACCGCCTTGCATGGCAGGACCACCTGATCCACCGCCGCCCGATGAAGGGTTGACCATGAAGTCTGTGGTGGTTTTGGCTGCCACAGTCAGGTTCTGGAAGTTGGGATTGATGTCACGAATAATATACTGTTCAGGCCGCTTGCCTTCATTTTCGTTCACAATCACACGCACTACCTTGCTCATGTCCACCCACATCATTTCAAATGTTTCTGGGTCACGAACAAACACCTGATCACCGTACTTGAGTGTGTTGCGGAACAGTTTGAAGATGCGTTGATCCAGTCGGTTCAGTTTGACCCACTGTTGTAACTGCTTGCGAATAATTTCTATTTCGTGATCTGTGGGATCATCGTTGTAGGTCACTTCAAAAGGCGTGTCGTTTTGTTCGTTCAGTTGTGTACTGAACTCAGAGATAATGTCTAAACATGCATTGACTTCGGAATCTGCATCCATGTTTTCGTACTGATTGTAACGTTCAATACGATTGGGATGGCCCGAATACACTTCAGGCAGTCGGCTGGCATAGTTACGGAAGCTAAAATCAGTTTCCGAAGAATTACTAGTACGGCCATCATTTTTGGGATAGCCCGGCAGGCCCTGTTCCTTGTTGCCAGAAATAGGGCTCATCTGTCCAGAAAGGTCAGCGACTTTGAAATACTTTCTCCAGGTACCCTTAGTTGCTTGTGTGTTATCAGCCATGTAATTTTCTTCCAGGCACAAAGCCGGTTGGTTGTTGTCCAGGTGTTGTCATACTATGTTATTTACCGCTATTGTCTTGCAGCCAGAACTAACTTGCCACCCTGGGCCAGATTTCTTCTGCTGAGATCAATCAGCTCTTCCAGGCTGGCCTGTTGTGATCTGTTGCTCTGCAACAGTTCATTCAGGCTGGTGATCAGCATGTCTGGGTTAGTAGAGTTAGTAGTGGCTGCTGGTGCAGTCACAGGTGCTGTGGGGGNAGTATCACCCACAGGGGCTGATAGTGTGGACTTAGGACCTGTATCAAATTGTGATTTTGCTAGTGTAGCTGCCTGTACCGGTGCAGGTGTTGCTTTTGCAGCTAGTCTAGCAGAATCTGCTGCTGATTGAGTGGCTGCGGATATTTTTGCTGCTGCAGGTACAACAGTATTGGCACCAGACAATGGACCTATTATGTCTTTGGCTATGTCACGCAGGGTGGCCCCTGGATTCATAAACTTGTCTATGGTTCCTTGATTTTGCCTAATTATTTCTGGAGTAATTATTTTGCCCTGGAATCCAGTGTCTTCACGATCGCCCCGCCCCGGAGTATTTCTTGTGCCAGTTTTGTCCCCGGTTCCAGGTATTCGTGTCACACCTGCTTCAATTCCCATTGTTAACTTTTGCATTGCTGCGGTTGCAGCATGCACTCCAGTCTGCACCAGGCTATTCATAGCACGAGTGATTTCCTGTTGACTTTGACGTATAGCCACCTGATTGGCCACTGCTGTTTCTGGCTTTTCGGCCATGGCTTTTCGTTCTGCTTCGGCTTTTTCTCTTGACTCGGTAGGAGTTTGCGCCCGCCCCATTGCGGCAAAATTGGCTGCGCCTCCGTAATCTACAAAATTTCTATTGAATGCACCTGCTTTTGCTAGCCCAGTATTTGCTCGGGTAAGTCGGTCCGCTTCTTTCTGTCCAGCAGTTAATACCTCACTGGCTTTGTAATTCTGACTCATCAACTTCTGAGCCATCTCAGGCATTGACACTAGGAATTTTTTTGCCTCAGGACTATTTGCAAAACCAGCTTGCAGATCTTTTGCACCTGCTTGCAGCTCTTTGGGTAGAGTGTCTAGTACCAGTCGATTTTGAGTTATCTGATCTCTAAAGGCCGCTGCACTTTCAGCGTCGCCAGCCTGTTCCGCAGCAGCAGCTTTCATTTCCAATTCTATTTGAGTTGCACGATAACGTTCATCAGCTTGACGAGCTTCTTCTGCTTTGGCCAGAGTTTCTGCTGATTTTCCTGTGAGCTTGGTCAGTATGTCTTGCTGGCGTATGTATTCTGCTGCTCCAGCTGTGAGTTCGGCTTGAGTTTTGTTGGCACTAGCACCAGTGGCTGTTTGTATTTTAAGATATGCTGCGGTTCCTTTGTTGATGCTGTCAACACTCATGCCCATGCGTAGGAATTCGGTCTGCAGACCAGATCGTTGAATTCCTTCAGATACATTGGCAAATTGTTTGACACCTTGAGCCACTGTGCCGCCAAACAGAGCCAGTGCTTCAGAATTTTCTGCCAGCAACGCTCCAAATTTTGGCAGCTCTTCCAAGCTGTAACCAAATTGTTGCATGCTGTCAAACACGCCTTGCATGCCTGAACTTCCGGCAGCTCCTATCTGACTGATATCTTGATAGCTCTTGAACAGCGCATCACTCTGTTTGAAGATGGCTGTTATTAGACTGCCAGATGCACTGGCCAACACACTGAGAGCAGTTGCTGAGCCATCTGCATTTTTTGCCAAATTAGCCAGATTCCCGGACACCGTGGAGACCAGACTGTTGTAGGCACTCATTCCCTGAGCACCCGAATTCATGGCTCCTGTAAACGTTCCCAGAGCGCCTGCTGTGGCACCCAACTTGTCGCTGACTTTACTTGTTGATCCTCCCAGATCGGAAATTTTTTCACGGGCTTCGACTACAACCTCTTTGAGTCTTGCAATTTCTGCTGCTGTTGCTTCATCCATGGTATATCCTTGTAATTTTATCTCGAGAAGATTTTGTCATAATTATATTTATCGAGGAAACTTATGCTACCAAACAACCCTTTAACCCAGTATTTTCGCCAACCTGCTGTTTACATCCGATTGCCGTCGGGTGGAAAATTCTACCCACCGGGCACCCTGCAGATGCCGCCCAACAACGAATTGCCAGTGTTGCCCATGACCAGTGTGGATGAAATCACCTATCGCACCCCAGATGCACTATTCAACGGTACTGCCACAGTCAACGTGATCAAGAGCTGTGTTCCCAGTATTCGTGATCCCTGGGTCATGCCCAGTACAGACATTGATGCAGTGCTGGTGGGCATTAGAATTGCCAGTTACGGACACGAAATGGAAATTGGAACCACTTGCCCGGCCTGCAACGCAGCTGATGAAATTTCTGTGGATCTAAGACGAGTCAACGACATGATAAGTGCTGGCAACTATGATCAGGTGTTGAACATGGGTGATCTAGAAATCTACTTCAAGCCCATAACCTATCGCACTGTGAATCTAAACAATCAGATACAACTGGAACAGCAGCAGGCCATGCAGTTGATCAACAGTGACGCAGATGAAAAAATCAAAATTGACCAACTGAACAAAAGCCTAGCAGTAATCAATGAAACCACTCTGAACACAGTTGCACAAAGCATTGCTGCAATCAAAACGCCGCAGGCCATGGTAACAGAAACTGAGTTCATTGTGGATTTTCTAAAAAATTGCGACAGCAAAAAATTCAATCAGCTGAGAGATTATGTGATTGGTCTCAAACAGGCCAGCGAAGTCAAGCCCCTGGATTTGATTTGCAAAGAATGTGATCACAAATACAAACAAGCATTTACACTGGATCTGTCAAGTTTTTTCGAAGACGCCTCCTAACCTCTAGTCCCGAACAAATCAACGATTTAGTTGAGGGTATGGAAAAAGACTGCCAACAGATTCGTCGGGAGGCATTGAAAATGAGTTGGTTCATGCGTGGTGGGTTGACATACGACCAAGCCATGGCCTTGGGTCTCAGCGAACGAGATCTCATTGGCGAACTTATCAAAGACAATTTAGAAACAACAAAGAAAAGTGGCTTGCCATTCTTCTAATGCTTCAAGATACACTTCGTGTATCTATGTGTTTCGCTATCGCTCACACATTGTTTAGAGCGAAGCTGAATTTAGTATCATCCAGATTATGTGGTCATAATTCACCGTATGCACGGTGAATTGAAAGCATCATCCGAGTGACAGCAGTCATCTATAATAATGAGATTGTAGTTTTCTACACGGAGGCGGTTGACCGGTACCCCCTACTCAAGCTTCACATATCAACGGAACCCTAGTAACCCGATCAAGATCCAAGTCCTATAAGCATGGGGTGTATCTTCTTCACAGAGCCCAAACCATTTGTTGCCTTAAGTTAGCAATTGCCTTTGACGTCCAAGTCCAGACCGGGTATCTCACCGTTCCTCAATGGAGCCGAACCAAACATTCGGCACAGTGTCGTTTGTGTTGCCTTAAATTTTGTTTATGATGTGTGAGCCATGTACTCTGACTGAGATATGGCCATTGTAATAATCTGCGGATTCCAATACCTTGCGATTGAACTGTTCTCTAGCTTCAATGTATGAACATTGTGCTTTTGAAGTGCAATAGTAAAGTATTTCTCTGGTGAAGTTTTCGGTGCCTAGGGTGTTTACGTCAACAGTAAGATTTTCGCTTGAACCGTAGTAGTCGCGCCAATCACTGTCAATTTTGGTTCTAATTTTCTTTTTTTTCTTGATGCCGTTTTTTTGCTTGACTGTTTTGTATGTGGTTTTTGAAAATTTAGCTAGTTTTTTGCCTATGTACTTGCGACCAGAAAGATTATTGGTGATCAGGTAAACAAATCCTATGCATTCTTCGGGCAGTGTCTCAACTGGAGTGTTTTGATAGTGCCATGTCATGCGAAAATTTGTTGTATTACCTTTGCAGTATAGTTATGCCTTGTGGTTGAGATTGCAGTAAAAAGTTGCCTCTTCTAGCACTGTGTTTGAATCCACAGTGATAGCGTATTTTATAAAATTGCTTATGTCGTTTAGATTGATTCCGTTGCCTGTCCAGGATGCGCGGCTACGAGTCAACTCAGTATCCAGTCTATCCAGTGTTATTAGTGTGGTTTTGAATCCCACTTGATTTTGTTTAAATGCCTGTGTACCTTGCTTGCTGGCATGCGACAAGGCAGCTTTGGCTACTCTGTAGGTTTCAAATCTGGGCTCAGGTGCAACAACGGTCTTGTTGCCCGAGCTGCCGATGTTGAAAATATGTCCTGTCTTGCCAGCAGTTTTCCACGCATCATACACTGCAAAGTACACCTGTGACTGTGCAAAATTTGCCCAGGATTCTTGCGGAGGACCGTCAAATGCATTGTTGATAAACACATCGTAGTCTATGCTGTGGGCAGCAATTTTTTCAACATCTTTGGTGATATCCCAGCCGTTTGCTCTGCTGATGCTTTGTGCATTCAATGCAGTTGCTAGATACAACCCTAGCCCTTTGTTGCCACCTGTGATCAATGTGTTCATCTAACGGATCCTCCTTGATCCCATACTTTTTGCAATTTTGACCCGCAAGTCATTGCGCATTCAAACAGCCTATTTTTATTGTTCCAACTGCTCACCAGATCATTCCAGAACGCATTGTTAAAAATAGCATCAAGTGAATGATGTTGTATGCTCAAATTATCTAATCCGTATTTTTCTAAAAATTCACGAACTTGATTCTTGCCATTGACCTGGCTCAAGGCGTTTGCACCTGGCAACGAATTATTGCGGAACCTAGCATCGTACAAATTGTGATTGAAAAAATTGCAAGGTAGCACGACACCTTGTGCTGTAATCACAACTTTTTTACCTAGTAAGGAATCACATTTTATCTCAGTTGTATCAAAATAGTCTTTGATATTTTTGTATTCACTCTTGAGCATGGGCAGGAACATCATACTACGGTTTCTGTATTCAGAATTTTCTGGAGGCTCTAGCACCTGGCTACTGTTTGATACAGGCCACTCAGACAGTTCTTCCAGAGTGTCATGATTTAAAAATCTTCCCGTTTTACGTATCAGTATATTAAAAAATCCCATGTCGTGTGCCAGTTGCTTTGCAGCCTCAACTTGATGTTCGTTGTGTTTGAACACAATAAAATTCCACTGCGCTCTACCGCCGGCATTTATATAGGCTTGAGCATTTTCAATGACTTTGTGATATTTTACATTCTTTCTATACAGATGTAAAGTATCTTCCAGGCCGTCGATGCCAAAATCAATTTGTCCATACCCGTTCATGATTTGTGCTATCTCTGTCCAGTACGCTGGCTCATGCACTCCTCCATTGGTATGGATATACAACCACAAGGTAGGATTTTTTCTTCTAAAATCTCTAAGTATACCCAGGAAGTCTGGATGCATGATTGGATCACCGTAGCTGCCACAAAAGAACACTTGTCTCAATCGTTGACACAACTCGTCAGTGAATGCTGTGTCAATTACCATTCTGTCAAGATGATCCAGCGGCATAAACGGATTGAGTCCGTGCCCAAGTGAGTTTCGTGGACATTGAGGACAAGCAGCATTGCAGTAAGTTGTAATTTCCAACTGATACTCGTCAATGGTATCAAAATTAAACATGCAGTTCAGTCTCTCTTTGCCATTGGTTACTAAAACTAGAGCCGCCATCTTTGGATCCGCATGTGTCTACACAAACAATATTGGGCTGCGGACTATTCCAGGAACTTTGCACACTGTCAAAATCTGTGACAAAATCTCGTTGTCTAGAACCCAACCAACAGCAAGGACTCATATTACCTTGCGCATCAATGTATGCGCTTTGCTCTTGGAGTGCATGACAATTGATTTGGGCAGAAATCACTTGAGGAAGATGCCATCCTACAGGTGCTTCAAGTCTATCTGTGAATCCACGGCGGCTAATCTTGGCACGAAACCATTTGAATCCCATGTTGCGAGCAAGTTGTTCGCACTCATCAACTTGATGTTGATTGTGCTTGTACACTAGCATATCCCAGTGTGCAGAGCCCCCAGCTTCTATAAACGCTTGTGCGTTTTGCATTAGCTTAGACCACTTGACATTCTTTCGATACACTTCGTTTGTGCTTTCTAAACCGTCAATGCTAAACACCGCATAATCCTGGGGCTGGTTAAACATAGTGCCCAGGGCATGCCACCATAGTGTGGTTTGCAGGCCACCGTTGCTGTTTATACCCAATGTAATGTTAGGGTTTAAATTTCTAAAATAATTGTAAATGTCCAGAGTGTGTTTTCCAGCTGCTGGATCACCATATACACCGCACATGAACATCTTGTCAAGTTGTGCAATTTGTTCGTCAGTGAAGTGTTCAAGAATCTTTGACACTGTGAGATGATGCTGACGATCCTTGCGGAAGTTGAGATCAGTTTCTCTGGCACACAGGGCACAGGCGGCCTGACACACGTCCGTGGGTTCCAAATGTAGGACTTGAATACTACGCAAGTTCAACCTCGGTGTTGTAGTTTGTGAATCCGTTTTCCTTCACAACCTTGAGGATGTTTTCTACTCGTCCACTCAGTTCATCTCTATGACTCACAAGCCAGATACTCTTGTGGCGTTCACGACTCATGCGTTTGAGCAGGGCCAGCGCATTCTCTACACCTGCTGTGTCCAGGCCATTGTCAATCAGTTCATCTACAAACAACAGGTTGATTGGTGAGTACAGGCTTTCCCAAACGTCGCGGAATGCAAAGTTTAAACTCAAGATCAGTCTGGTGCGTTCACCTCTGCTGAGATTGTCAAAGTCCAGTTCACGACCCAGTTCTTCAATGCTGACACTGAGATCGTTTTGAAACTTCACAGTGTGCGGCAACCCAATGCGATCCAGATAGTGCGTGAGCCTTGCGTTGAGATAACTTAGATTCTGATCAATAATCTTTTTGCGAACAAAACTGTCCTTGCTGGTCAGCAGTTTAAGCAGGAAGTCCTGATGCTCTTGCAGTCGATTGAGATCGTTTAGTGCATCATAACTCACAATCTGCAGAGCCTGATCTGTCATGTCGTCGATCTGATCAGTGTAAGGATCAGATTCGGCTGTCTTGGTTGTGATCTGTTGCAACAGATTAGCAACCTGACTCATGTGTGTGACGGCCTTGGCTTCGGTGTCGTAATGAGTAACTGGTTGAGCACCCAGCACAACCTCAGTGTATTCCAAAATCTGTTCAGCATAAGGATCAAGTTCCAAAAGTTTGGTATCAATTTGCTTTTGAATATTTTCCAACTCGCTTGAATGTCTAATAGCTTCTGCTTCAGTACGGTAGTGTGTAACAGGCTTTGCACCTAACACGCCTAGTGCAGACAGTGCTGCGGCGTGTTCGATCAGCTGACTGTTTGTGGCCAAGATCTGTAGTTCAGCTTCTTGCAGGGTCTTGCGTTTGGCTTCCAGTACTGCTTCGTGACTTCCGTCGTGGAACTCTTGTCCACAAGCATAGCATTTGTGTGCTTCTAGTTCAGCAATCTCTGCAGCTAGTTTGGCAATAGAGGTTTGCTCTCGAATCTCATCAGACTTGCAACGAGCAATCAGCTTTTCAAGATCTGCTGTGTTCTTGGACTGGTGTGTGTAAGCAGTCAGAGCAGTGTGCGCTGCCAGTTCGGCCTCAATGTCAATGTGACTTAGTAGATCATAGTTGGCTCGAAATTCAGCCACATCTCGAAATTGTTTTTGTCTCCAGGCTGTAGATCTAGCCACCAAGGCAGTGTGAGCATCCTGCGCTGTCTTTTGTTGACTGTAGACAGCAAGATCTCGATGTGCCAGCAATTCAGCTTCAATGTTGATCTGTGTTAGGTCAGCATACTGTGTGGCAAGATATTCAAGATCGCTGTCTTGCTTTTTTTGCCATAACACTCGTCGACGCCGGAGACTTTCAATCTGTTCTGCAATACGACTGTTGGCTTCAACTACTGCTCTGATTCTAAATTCTTCTTGAGATACAGCATCCTTGGTGCCTCTGGCCAGTTCCTTGATTGCATCAGCACGTTCACTCAGCAGGGTAATGCCCAACAACTGTTCAATAATGGTTCGTTGATCATTGGCTTTTAGACCCAGGAACGGTTCAGTGTAGGTATTGAGAGCCACAACATGTTTGAACATGTCGTGACTCATGTTCATGATACGTTCCACAGCGTCTTGAGTTTCTCTGGAATCACCTTGTGCTTCGTCTGTGGCCACAGTGGCTTCGTTGTTCACATAGAATTTCAGTACGTTGGGTTTGCGACCGCGCTCAATTCTATACTCTGCACCGTTGACTGCAAACTCCAGGCTGACCAACATGTTTTTGCCGTTGGTCTTGTTGACCAGATTATCCTTGCGGATGTTTGACAGAGCATTACCATACAAGGCATAGCTGAGTGCATTGATAATTGTGGTCTTGCCTGTGCCGTTGCGTGATCCGTCGCCGCCTAGGTCAAGATTTTCGCCCAGCACCAGGGTAATGTCTTTGCGGTCAAAGTTGATGGCCTGTGTGGCAGCCCCCACACTCATGAAGTTTCGAACAGTGAGATTTTTTATTGATATCATAAGTTTTGATAAATCTTCAACAGCAGTTTGTTATCGTAGAATTCGGATTCAATGTTGGTAATCTGGTCTGTGACAATTTGATCCACTGATTCAAACTTGATCTCACCAGGCGACATGTCGGTGTCTACCGAACTAGACTTGTTGGGTATCAGAGCCATCTCTCTAAGTCCGTAGTCTTTGATAAACGTTTCTTTGATAAAGTTGGCTTCTTCGTATGAAATCTCAATGTCTAACTGCACACGCACATGCATGCCTGGCGCCAGGATAGTGGCAGCATTGTCAATGATGTTGCTGAGACCAAACACACGATATCTGGGCTGATCTGGCCAGGCATGGAACTCGGGCTCCTTGTCCCATTCTAGAATCATCATGCCGCGATCATCGTCGCCGGCATCTGCATAGTTGTGCGGAAAACAATTGCCAATGTAGGTAATGTTCTTTTTGGTCTGCCGCTTGTGAAAGTGTCCAGTGAACACATGTTCAAAGCCGGTGAAGTGTTCCCGTTGCACTTCGCCATGATCGGGCATTTCAATTTGTGCATTCATCAAGTAACCGGGCAGCTCAAAGTGCCCAAACATGTACTTGCCCGTTAGTTTGGGTATGCGTTTATGATCATCTCCACATAGCCAAGGGGCAATAGTGACATTACCGTGGCTAACCCAATCATTGCAGATTTCCACATTAGGGAGGTGCTTTGCCCACTCCACGCTTTGAATGTCACGTTTATCGCGATAATATAAATCGTGGTTACCAGGAATAAAATACACACGTTGAAAATTAGCATTCATGTGCTCCAGTGCTTGTAGGCTGTAGTTGAGTGTGACAATGTTGAGACTGGCACGGTTGTTGTGCCAGTCACCCAGAAACATGCAGGTTTCGCAACCTTGTTCCATGGCCTTGGCCGTGGCCCACTTCACAAAGTTCAGGCAGTCCTCATTGTGTTGAGTGCTGTTGCTCTTGAGTCCAAAATGTATGTCCGTGAAGACCGCAGCTTTGCGAAATAGATTTGTCATTAATACAGTTTACAGGTATTCTTCTACTAAGTCGAGTATATTGGGCCAAAGATCTTGAAATTTTTGATGATTGTATTGATCATACTGGATTATTTGATCATTGAACATTTTCAAAGTGACTAATGCTGGTTCCTTGGATTTGGTCAATCGATTGAATGTGGCATCTATTCCTTGTATAGGATAAAAATCTCTATCTTCGGGATGTAAGTTTTCAAAATGCCATTCACTGGCTGCCTTGAGCTCGTATGCGGCTTTTTTGCGAATAGACTCTGGCATGTTAAACACATCCATGCTATAGTTGTCGATAATCGGAAACATGTTGATTTTTTTGATTCCAGCCTGATGAAAAGTTTTTATAGTTTCTACAATGTCAAATGCACTAAACATACTATAGACAAAATTGATAGAGACTGTGTCGGGCCAATGTTGCACCAGATATTGTAAGTTGTCTTCAATTAGAGACCACTTGCCCATATTTCGAACATATTCAAATTTTGCACCAGTGTTTTCTAAACTCACATTCCACTTGGTGTTTGATCTAGGTCTGCTCAATAATCGTGGCGTGCATGGCAGCTCGGACAATTTGTAACTGAGATTGGTTATGATGCTGATTTTGCATTGGTCAGATAAATTATCAATCAATTTGTAGTTTTGTTTCATCAACATGGGTTCACCACCTACTAACATAATCTCATCTATCTCTGTACTCCGGCTCAATATCCATTGCAGTAGATCGTCTTGGTACGGCTTGATCACCAAACTGCGTTTGATGTTGAGCCGATCTTGCCATACGCTGCTGAAAGTGGGATTACAATACACACATCCAAGATTACAGGCGTTGTTCCACCTTATATCCAAACATTTTAGATTCAGTTGATCTTCAACAAAATCAGGATAGAATAAATTGTAGTGTTCTTTAAGAGTAGCTAGCCCTGACTGAGTTTCAGACTCAATACAAGTTTGACAATTTTTTTGGTCAGGTTTACCGGATAACATATTTTGTTGTATCTCTTTGAGCGACTGAGATTTTAATATCTCCTGGATGCCGGTCTCATTAAGATTCCCTAGCGAAGTGCCGCCAACACAGCAAGTTCGAACATGACCATCTTCTCGAACAGTCAATCCTGTCCAGGGTGCAGTGCAAAAAACTTTTGCCATGTGATTCATTCGTCTACACTGTAAGTTGTAATTGTAACCGGACCGCTCAGGGCTGCCATTGAGTGCTTGCCAGAATTCTGTCGCGTCCAGCTAGGGTTGAGTCCGTTCATCTCTAGAATATCATCACGAATGTTTTGACTTTTCTTTTCAATGTTCAGGATACGAGTAAAGCTATTGGTAATAGCGGCAGTATAATACGCAAAAGGATTCTGCGATTTTGATTCATCAAATTGCAGTCCGATTTGACTGAGTTGTAACAAGGCTTGTCCACGCATTTCTTCATTGTAGGTGTATCCTCTCCAGTTTGATCTTGTGGCATAACGTTCACACAGTTTCATGAACATCATGGCCAATTTTCTAGTCATGTCACCGTGATCCTTGGAAAACTCTCCGGTTTCAAGATCGCCTTTCCAGTGGCTCTTGCCCACCAGGAACGGCACCTTGGCGTCGTCTATACGATAGTGAAAAAACGGAGGAAAGTTCACTCGAATATGTGTGGGATCCAACATTGGTGCATCAATCAGATCAGCTAGCGGATCTTCGACCACTTCGTCTATCTCTAATAAATCTTCTAGTTTGCTGCGCTTTTTTGCTTCGGCCTTGGTGATTTTCTTGGGTGCCATGGGTACGTGTTCCCAGGTCATGATTCGAAACACAATGTCTGTGTTGGGTATTTTTTTTGGATCAAGTATCTCACCAGTTTCACGTTTGATACGATCAGCACGATTTCTACGGGCTTCCGCTATGGTTTTTTGATTGATCTTGCTCAGACTTGGCAGAATAATATCGCACTGGTGATCTAGATCAGGATCTCTATAGGCACAGTAGTTTTTTTTGCTGGAATGAATCTCTTTGAGAATGTCTCTGTTGTTGAGATAATTGGTTTTTGGTGTGGTCCTTGCGATGATTGCCATTAAGACAGGTCCTTAAAATATTACTTAGTATAACATATTTTGCCACTTTGTCAACCTTTATAAACTGAGTGGTTTATTTTTTGGGTAAATAAGATATAGGAATCACTATGTCTACATTCTCATCCACAGTCACTGCCTCAGATGCCAACACCGCTCAGGATCTGGCCGAAGCTGGTGCACGGGCTCAAGTGGCCGCATCACTGGGCGGCGATGTTGTAATAATCAGCAGTTTTACCAACACAGTGGTTGATGCCACTGGCAGATACACTTCTACCTTTACCATTGACGCTGAACCATTTGTTGCACCGCCAGCAGTTGTGATTCCGCCATTTGATGAATTTGCAGGAGTTGATGCAGCAGTAGCAGCACAGGCTGCAACGCCAGTGAACACATTTCTAGATCCGCAACAGCAGGCCGAAGCCCGTGACGCTGCTCTTGCCGAAGCCGCTGCAGAAGCCAATGCAGCCAGTGCTGCCGACCCTGTTGATGCAGCAAACGATCAAAGCCTTCAAGATCAAGAAGATGCCAGACAACTTGCAGCAGCACAACCCACAACCTCTGCTACTCCTGTAGATATATTTCCAGAGTTGATCCCACCCAACACCAATGTGGCCTTGCCCAGTCTGGGCACTTTCACCAATGATCAGGCCATAGCAGCGGCTGCCAAACAACAGGCAGGCACTCTGTTGGCACAGCGTCAAGCCACGCTGGAAGCACAACGCAAGATGACCAACAACGGGGACTGGCGTGTTAGACTCAGCCTGGCTCCCAGTGCCACCTATTTGTACAATGCAAGTCCTCCAGGAATACTGGCTCCTTTGGCCAAAACAGGTGGAGTAATATTTCCCTACACACCCAAGATTGAGATCAACTACAAGGCTGAGTATTCCCCATACGCACTCACTCACTCAAACTACAAGGGCTATTTCTACCAGTCAAGCTATACTGATGCAGTAAATATGTCAGCCACATTCACAGCACAAGATTCTGCTGAAGCAGATTACATGTTGGCAGTGATACACTTTTTTAGATCAGTGACAAAAATGTTCTATGGGCAAGATGCAGAACGAGGTGCACCACCTCCTTTGGTGTTCTTGACAGGCTTGGGGCAGTATCAGTTTTCAGCGCATCCTTGTGTGGTCAGCAGTTTTCAATACAGCCTGCCAGCCGATGTTGATTATATACGGGCCAGAAGTACCAATGTCAACGGAACCAATCTGTTGTCACGCAGAGACCGACAAGACTTGCCCACAAATCCTATCTCCAGTGCAGTCAATCGACTGGCAAATCTTTTCTCCAGTCAAGGCATAAGCAAAGGAGCAATGTCCAGTCCAGACGCTCCGGCCACCCTGGGAAAAAATGAACCAACCTATGTGCCCACAAAACTTGAAATCAGCTTGGTATTGTTGCCAATACAAACTAGATCGCAGGTCAGCCAACAGTTCAGTGTCAAGGGATTTGCCAACGGTGATCTAATCAAAGGAGGGTTCTGGTAATGGCCACTTATGATTCAACCAGCGCATACTATGCCACTGGCTATAGTCAGTTCTTTCTGGACACCATGACCAATCGTCCCATTCCCAAAGAAACTGATGATCGTGTCATGCTGATCAACACCACGTATCAGTATAGACCAGATCTCCTGGCATTTGACTTGTACGACACACCAGAGTTGTGGTGGGTGTTTTATCAACGCAATCCCAATACTCTGACTGCACCTCCCCTGGACTTTAAGGCCGGTGTACAAATTTATCTGCCAAAAATTACCACATTACGCAGCGTGTTAGGATTCTAAGCATGGCCACTCAGGATCAGATCTCGCAGTTTCTAGCAGCATTTTATCAATCTTGGAATTCTTCTATCCAAGATCGGCAAGCATATCGCACTGCAATTTCTATAGCAGAAATACGGACTGGATTGCAAGTTGGCAGAGCCATCAATGCCCCGGCTGGTATCAATTTCAATCTTATTTCACCTGACGATATACCTTCATTTGAATCTCTTACCGCTGGAATAAATCCACCCAGTAGTTCAGCCGATACCACCAGAGCCGCACAAACTGCACGGGACGACCGTGCCAGTTCAAGCAATCCTGTTCCTCCTCAGCAGGTTGAAACGTTTGATGGCAGAATAGTTGAAAAAACCACAGCAGGTCCAACCAATGCTGACCCACCACCGACCACAGAAACAGGAGATGTTGACTCGGGCACTGATGCAACCACGGTTACATACAACAATAGTCAATCCACATCTTCTCCTCCGGCAAGCGGCCCGTTACCATCTCCGCCATCTTCTACATTCCTGGATCCTGCGCAGCGAGCAGAATTCAATCAATTACAAGGTTCAGGAGCAGTGCCCGGAGCCACTCCTGTAAACAACGCTAAACAAGGCGGGGTAGGAGCTCGTAGCGATGATGCTGCTGGTGTCAACGGCACCGCAGCGGTTCGTAATAGACTGGATGAATTGTATGGCGGTGCCTCCAATGCCATTGTGGCACAAGACAATGTACTAGATCAGTATGCCAGCTATACATATAGTCTAAGTTGGTATTTAATGGATCCTGACACATACACCGCACTAATGAAATCTCCAAAGAAAACATTAAATGGCTACTATTTGTTGGCACAAAGTGGTGGCGCAGGTGTTACAACACAGACACCTACCGGTGCAACCAGTGTGGGCACTGGTCGCAGTCCGTTCTTTCCGTTGGATTATTATCTTGACAATTTTGAACTCACCACTGCGTATGGCAGCTCTATAGGCAGCGGCGGTGCAGCAAAACTTACGGACTTGAGTTTTACAGTAACTGAGCCCAATGGAATCACACTGTTGAGCAATTTAATAAAAGCTGTTAGAGATTTATATGAAACTAAAAATATAACCAAGCCAGGAACTCCTGTAAACTACGCAGCGGCACAATATTGTATGGCCATAAGATTTTATGGCTACGACATCAATGGCAATCTTGTACAACCTATTGCACGAAAAACTGGCAGCACAGATAATCGTGCAGCAATTGAAAAGTTTGTGCCTTTTATTATCACTGAACTTGAATTTCGAGTGGCAAACAAGTTGGTTGAATACACCATCAAAGGAGCAAGCCCTGGCGATATCACTGGCAAAAGTACCAATCGTGGCAGCATACCACAGAATTTTCAGTTCCAAGGCAGCACAGTCAAGGACATATTGGTTGGTACTGTGATACAACAAACAGCAAGCCAGGCAGCAGGAGACGAAACCAGACTTGGTGTTCCTATAGAATCATCGCCACCGGGCAGTAACACTGTACAAGATCCTCAACAACGAGCACAAGCACTTTTAGAGGCCGGACAATAATATGGCTACTAACGCAATCCCTCGAATAATATCAGCAACTGACAACGTACCACAAACCAAACCAGGCGAAAATGCAGTTGGCGGTGTTGGTGCCCCTCCCAAGGCCGATGCAGCGCCTAAACCTGGTGCTACCACACTTGGCAGCGGTCTATGTGCGGCACTAAATGCTTACTATGCAGAGCAGGCCAAACGCAGTGGATTTATACCAGACGTTTATGAAATTAAATTTGCTGATCCCATACTAGAAAATGCCAGCCTTGTTCCTCCAGGCGACTATTTCGACAAAAGCCTAGTAGGCGGTTCAGCTACAGCAACAGCAGCAGATCAACTGCTGAGTGAAAAACAAAGCATTAACACTACTGTGCGTCAAAAGTCTGCCACAGCAGGACAACAGATTGTGCAATTTATTGACACAGTGTTACGCAGCAGCAGTTATATTACTGCTCAACAAAAAGTTACCTGGAATCCAGATACCTACACCTGGAACGATAATGGCCCGCCTCAGAGATTTGCCTGGTTTGATATCAGTTGTGAAGCACAGCAATTGAAATATGATTCAAAACAAAACGATTTTGCGTACAAAATGATTTATACCATATCGCCGTTTCAAACGCCAGTGATCAGTGAATATTTTGAAAGTGGAGAATTCAGAGGAGTGCATAAGGTTTATAACTATTGGTTTACTGGACAAAACACTCAGGTATTGCAATTTGAACAGGCATTCAACCACTTATGGACACAGGCTATCACCAGTGATGTTTCGATAGCCTCTGCTACGCAATCATCACAAACTGGACAAAATAGCGAATCACTTTCAAAAAAACGACCAATGCCAGCCAGCGGTCAGGCACGTCAAGGCGGTGATAGCAAGACATTCGAGCCCGGTGCCAATGCAGCCGATTATCTATATTCAGCTGATCAGGCCGACATTAGATTGGTAATCGTAGGAGATCCTGCCTGGATTCCTTCTCCCAAGGCCATGCAACCAGGAAAGTTTGTCTCAGCACCTTTTGAAGCTGATGGCACTATAAATGTAAGTGCATCGGGCGCATACTTTGAATTTGCATGGAATCGGCCCAGGGACTATGATCTCAGCACAGGAATCATGGACACAGGAAAAAATAATAATTTTGCAGATCGCATCCAGGGCAAACCAGGACTGGCGCAACAAACTGTCACATACATGGCCACTACCAGCAAAAGTATATTTCGTGGAGGAAAATTTACTCAGGAACTTGAAGGGGCTCGGGTAGAAAATACTTTTTCTACCAAAGCAGCTGATGCTGGAAGAAACACTACTCCGCCAACAACCACAGCAAAAACCTCAGGGATCGCCGGCATAATAGCGGCAACCAATAATGTATCGCCTGTCAACCAAATAATACAATCAACATCAAAAGTGTTGCAAGCAGGTTCTGCTCGGGCGTTGCAGGCTGTTACAGAATACACATCGCCTGCACCTACGCCAGTTTCTATCACATCAGTTTCAGGAGCACAACCAGTGCCGGCAAAACCTGCCAGTGTAGATGGTGCAGATATTCCAAACACAGAATTTCAACCGCCACCTGTTCTTTCTGGAAAACCTGGAGAAAACAGACTTGGCGGATTCGATCTATCGCCGAATCCGTCTCAAGGTGTAGTAAACGACGATCAAGGAACCTAAAGGACACTTATGGCACAAAATAATACCCAACAATCGGGCAGCGCACCCAATTATAAATTTGATCGTGGTGGCACACCTGCAGAAATGGGGCCATTTGTTGGTCGTATTGTAAACACTGTGGACCTTACACGAACTGGTCGCTTGCAGGTTTTCATTGAACAGTTTGCCAGCGGTCGACCCAGCACCAATCCTGAAACCTGGCGTTGGGTAAGATATTTGTCACCCTTCTATGGAGCCACAGAAAAAACCAGCACCAGTGCAGGTGTAGGCACATACCCTGGAAATCAACAAAGTTACGGCATGTGGTTTACTCCACCGGATATTGGTACATCTGTTATGTGTTTTTTTGTTGAAGGTGATCCTGACAAAGGTTACTATATTGGGTCAATAATTGAAGACAGCTTGAATCATATGCTGCCAGCCATTGGCGCTGCCAAGTCAGGTGAGTATGTCACACAAAACAAGTCACAAGCAGAATATTTTGCCAATGCACCTCAGTTGCCTGTTACCGAAATCAACTCTGCCAACAAAGAAATTAACAAAAATCCACGATTCTTTGATCAACCCAAGCCTGTGCATAGTTTTCAAGCAGCTATATTTTTTCAGCAAGGACTGAACAAAGATCCTGAACGTGGTCCTATTATTTCAAATGCACAACGAGAAAGCCCTAGCACAGTGTATGGAATTAGCACACCCGGCCAGCCTATCTATCAGAGTGGTGCAGACCCCAATACCATACGAAAACAACTTAATTCTGGATCTCTCAAACCGCAAGATGTTAAAGTGATAGGCCGCAAAGGTGGGCACACACTGGTCATGGATGATGGCGATCTAGACGGCAACAATGCCTTGCTTAGACTACGAACTGCCAAGGGTCATCAGATCATGATGAATGATTCTGAAAACTTTTTTCAGTTCATTCATTCCAATGGACAAACCTGGATTGAACTAGGGTCCGAAGGCACAGTAGATATTTTTTCAACCAACAGTGTAAACGTAAGAACTCAAGGAACTATCAATTTACATGCTGACAAAGATATCAATATGTTTGCTGGTGGCAATATCAATCTGAAATCAAATGCAGCCACTAATATTGGTGCTGTGACTACCATGAACATAGCCAGCCAAGAAGCCATGGTCATTTATGGTCAGTCCACAGTAGGAATAAAAGCTAACGGATCATTGGCTTTGCAAGGTAAAACAACTGCATCAATATCTGGTGGCACATCGTTGAGATTTAGTGCAGCAAGGATAGATCTCAACGGGTTACCAGCAACGTCAGTGAAAACCCCTAAACTGTATCCTAAAACAATCTTGGATGATACTACCTTTAATAATTCCACCGGCTGGCAAGTAAAACCCAATGGACTAACAAGTATTGTTACTCGCGCCCCAACACATGAACCGTATCCGTACCATAATCAGGGTGTAGCTGTCAGCGTGAGTTTAACTGAAGGAACTCCTACTCCACCGCCAGACGCTGAACCAGTTCCTTCCAGCTGGGGCATAGTTAGAAAATCATGAGTAAATTTTCATTCACAGGACCAAACGGTGAAGTATATGATGTAGACGGTCCATCGGGTGCCACTGTGGAGCAGGCTAAAGCAGTATTTGATCAACAAATCAACACCGGCGGATTAGTAGGAATCCCGGTGGGCGGTCTAGTGAATGCAGTTACACAAGCCACAGGTGGCTTGTCATCGGCTATAGCGCAAATAGGACCAGCATCATTTGCACAGGCCCTACAACTAGGTAATATAATTAATCTTCCAGACCTAAGAGGATTACCCATTCCTAATCCAATAGGAGTAAGTGACTTTATCAAAACAACCATAGGTCAACAGAGCATTGGCACAATTGATACTACACAAATACAAGGTCTAATAGCACAAACTGGTGTGTCAGTTGGACAAGCAGCGTCAGCAATCACTGATTTCAAAGGGCTTGGTAAGTTTGGCCTTAATGCTGATCAGTTGCAATTGTCAGGCTTGATCAAACCAGGGCTGGCTGAACAAATCAACCTGGATCCCAGCAAATTTACAAGCATCTTGTCGAGCCCTACCAGTTGGACGGGCAAGTTAGGCGCTACAGATTTAACTTCTGTACTAGGCAACGAACGTTTGCAAACCACAGTACAACAAGGACTAATGAATGTGAACTTTGACCAACTCAAACAAATAGGAGTAATCAGCGGCACAGAAGCAGCATCGCAACTGGGTCCGTTGTTGAACATCTCTACAAAATTTGGCCTAGGCAATGCAACAGAATGGCTCAAAACCGCACCGTCAATAGGATCGTTGGGATCATTGGGGTCACTAGTAAGTGACGGTGGAATAGGTAGCGGAATAAGCAGTTTAGTTAGTGGTGGTGGCATTGGTGGTGGCATTGGTGGACTACTAAGTGGTGGTGGCATTGGTGGACTACTAAGTGGTGGTGGCATTAGTGGAATAGTCGGCGATATGACCAATTTTGCCAAATCAGCAGAATTTGCACAGTCATTTAGTGGACTACTAAGTGGTGGTGGCATTGGTGGACTACTAAGTGGTGGTGGCATTGGTGGACTACTAAGTGGTGGTGGTGGTATTGGTGAATTACTAAGTGGTGGTGGCATTGGTGGATTACTAAGTGGTGGATTTGGTGGATTTGGTGGATTTGGTGGATTTGGCGGTTTTGGAGATTCCGGCGGCAACCCATTAGAATCAGGGGTACAAGTGGCCAAAGGATTTACCAACACTGTGAATCGATCTAATTTGAATGAAGCAGTGAAAAAAGTCATTGGCAACAGCAAGATATCTGTGCCAGATTTTGCACCTCCAGGCACCAGCTAAATATCTGTATGGCCACATTCATTGGATTTAACACACAGAATCAATTTAAAAAATTCACGCTGGTAGACGGCGAATTAATCAAGCGCGACCTACTGAACGCATTCAATGTCTGGCAAGGGCAATTGCCTGGCCGCCCGTCATACGGAACCACACTCTGGAGTTTTTTGTTTGAAAGCCAGGATCAAACTACCATGGCCAATATTCTGCGTGAAGTACAAAGAGTAGCCGGCGGCGATCCTAGAATTTATCTAAATGATGTACAAGTGTACCCACAGGAAAACGGTGTGTTGATTGAACTGGAGATACAACTAGTGGCTGGTGCAGATGCACAGTTGCTGAGTGTATTCTTTGATCAACAACAGCGCAGAGCTTCGTTTGTATAAAAGTAGCCGTTTACTTTATCGGTAAATAACATATTAACGGAATATCATGGCACGCACCACTAGACAAACAGTTGTATTTGGCGTTGAAGACTGGAAACGCATCTATCAGACCTTTAGAGAAGCTGACTTTCAAAGCTACGACTTTGAAACTTTGCGAAAAAGTTTTGTAGATTATCTTCGACAGTACTATCCTGAAACATTCAATGACTACATTGAAAGTTCAGAATTTATTGCATTACTAGACGTTGTTGCATTCATGGGTCAGGCAATGGCCTTCCGTAACGATCTGAACACCCGTGAAAATTACATAGACACGGCTGAGCGTAGAGACTCAGTGGTGCGCCTGGCCAACCTAGTGAGTTACACTGCCAAAAGAAATACGGCTGCTCAAGGTTACCTCAAAGTATTTTCAGTGCAGACCACTGAAAATGTCACAGACTTCAACGGGATTGACCTAGCCAACGTTACTATCAACTGGAACGATCCTACCAATTTCAACTGGGCAGAACAATTCACAGCCATTTTAAACGCTGCTCTAGTGGACACTCAACGTGTGGGTCGTCCAGGCAATCGTCAAGACATTGTGGGTGTAAACACATCTGAATATGCTATCAACCTGGTTCCAGGATTCTTGCCTGTGTTGCCATACAATGTTACTGTGGACGGCGTCAACATGCCGTTTGAAGCAGTAAATTCTACATCCGTGGGCCAAGACTACATCTACGAGCCTGCCCCTGTGGCCAACGGCATTTTTAATATCCTGTTCCGCAGCGACTCGCTGGGATTTGCAGCAGCCAATACTGGCTATTTCTTTTATTTCAAACAAGGTGTGTTGCAAAGTCAAGATTTTAATCTGGCAGAACGAATCAGTAATCGCACAGTCAACATCAACATTGAAGGGGTTAACAATGAAGACCGCTGGGTGTTCCAGTTGGACAATGTGGGTACTGTTGTAAGCCAGTGGCAATATGTAGAATCAGTTTTTGCTGCGGCAGCAGAACAGTTAACACCTGATCAACGCAAATTGTTTTCCACAACATCAAGAACCAACGATCAGATCACTTTGACATTCGGTGATGGTGTGTTTTCTGCTATTCCAGTGGGACTGTTCCGTGCTTATGTTCGTGCATCCAACGGCCTGCAATACATTATCAATCCTGAAGAAATGCAGAGTGTAGTCTTGCCAATCAGCTACATCAGCAGAACTGGTCAGTTGCAAACAATCACATTCACCTGTGGCATCACCACTCCTGTCAGCAATGCGCAGGCCAGAGAAACTCTAGACGAAATCAAGCAACGTGCCCCTGCTAGATACTACACACAAAATCGCATGGTCAACGGTGAAGACTACAACAACTTTCCGTTTACCTTGTACAACTCAATTATCAAAAGCAAGGCCCTGAATCGTGCCAGCATTGGTACCAGTCGATATCTTGACCTGGTGGACAACACAGGCAAATACAGTTCAACCAATATTTTTGGATCCGACGGTGCCTTGTGGGAACAAAATCAACTGCCCACGTTTGTATTCTCGTGGTTGAATCGCAATGACATTGCTAGCGTAATCACCAACCAGATACAACCACTGTTAATTACCAACGGTTTTACGCAATTCTATTATGCAAATTTTCCAAGACCAAACCTGGCGGTACTCAACATCACTTGGAATCAAAGTACCACAATGGCCAATGAAACCACTGGCTATTTTGTAAATGCCACTGGTGGTCCTGTTCCGATTGGCACCTTTTCTAGCAACAACACAAAATATATTCAAGTAGGTAGCCTGGTAAAGTTTGCTGCACCTGCTGGCTACTATTTTGATGCCAACAATAGACTCAAACTAGGAACTCCGGTTCGTGCAGACGAAACACTGACCATCTGGGCCAGTCCAAGCATTATTGTTTTGAATGGTACCAATCAGGGTCAGGGCAACTTTGACAACGGAACCGGCCCAGTTACACTCAATAATTTTGTGCCCACAGGAGCAATACCTGTGTCCGTAATTCCGTTACTGGTCACAGATATTCCGGCCAGCCTTGAATCGTCAATTGCTGATCAGATTTTGTTGTTTAGAAACTTTGGACTTGGCTATGATAATACCACACAGACCTGGTATCTGATTACATCCAATAATCTTGCCGTCAATGCGGACTTTAGTCTGGCCGACGCACAAGATACATCGGGCACAGGCCAAGATGCAAGCTGGGTTATTCAATGCCTGACAGATGGCCTCAGCTATACGGTGACCAGCCGTTCACTAATATACAACTTTGGATCTGTGCTGCAAACAAGATTTTTCTTTGAATCGGGACAACGCATTTATGACACTCGCACAGGTACAACAATCAGCGACTTTGTTAAAGTGTTGAGAACCAACAGCTTGCCTGATTCCAATCAACCCCTGCCGGGCGACATCAGTCTTTCTATCATTGGTCAGCCAGTTGAGTCAGACGGATATGTCGACGACTATCAAGTGATTGTCAGTTATCAAGATGTTGATAGTGATGGGGTAGCAGATGATCCTGATTTCTTTGATGAAATTGTAGCACCATTGGTTGTTCCTAATTCAAAATTGGTATTCTTTGAAAAGACTGTGGACTTTGACAATTTACAACGTTATATTTTGGTTGAGCCAGGCCGCGTGGTCAGTGAATTTGCTACCAAGAATGATATTGAAGCAGTCAAGGGAGAATATGTAGCAGGACAAATTTTCTATGCCTACAATCAAGAAATTTATGTTGGACCCCTGGCCGGCCAGGTGGGTGCTTTTTATGAACTAGCGGTTAGTACAACATTTGTAAGATCACTTGTAGATGTATCGTCAGATTGGATTGCACGAATAGGCCGTCAAAGTTTGTATTTTCAATACAGACACAATGCTCCGTTGACTTCTCGTATTGACCCAGGGACTACCAACATCATTGACTTGTATGTGGTCACACAAAGCTATTATAATGCTTATCAAAACTGGATTAGAGACACCACCGATACGGTGCCTAAACCTAGTGTGCCCACAATCAATGAGTTGTCAACCGCTTATCAAAATCTCAACAACTACAAGATGATTTCAGACAATGTGGTTGTAAATTCAGTGGTATTCAAGCCACTGTTTGGCGCCAAAGCAGCACAAGAACTCAGAGCCACAATCAAAGTTATTCGTGCAGCCAATTCAACAGCTAGCGAAAGTGAAATTAAAAATCTAGTAGTTGCCAACTTGAATGATTATTTTTCAATTGATATATGGGACTTTGGAGATACATTTTATTTCTCAGAACTTGCAGCCTACATCCACAGAAATATGGGCGGCATTGTGAGTTCTGTGGTACTAGTACCTCTGGACCCATTAAAGAGTTTTGGTGACCTGTATGAAATACGGTCAGCCCCAGATGAAATTTTTGTCAATGCTGCTGGCGTCAGTTCAGTAGAAGTGATCACAGCATTGACATCAACCAATCTTAGAACCGCACCAGGCAGTGGAGTAATTTAATGGATAGAACAAGAACCGTAGATTTTCTACCACCAATATTTCAAACTGCTACCAACAAACAGTTTTTGGCAGCTACTCTGGATCAATTGGTTCAGGAGCCACAGTTTAAAAAGACACAAGGTTTTGTTGGTCGCAGAGTTGGCCCAGGTGTAAATCCCAATGACTATTATGTGATTGAGCCCAATGCCACCCGAGCAAATTATCAACTTGAACCAGGTGTAATCAGCCTAACTCCAGACACAACAGATATTTCTGATGCAATAACTTATCCTGGCATCACTGACGCACTGGCTCGCCAAGGTGCCAAGACAAACAACTCAGACAGATTGTATACCAGTGATTACTATACCTGGGATCCGTTTATTAGTTTTGACAAATTTGCAAACTACAGTCAATACTACTGGTTGCCGGCTGGTCCGTTGTCAGTGGACGTTGGTGCCACAGTAATTCCACTAACAGATAGTTTTAACATTACCCGCGGTCTAGATGTGTATGAATTCTCAGGCGTTGCCGGTGAGAATCCCATCATCACTCTGGTTCGCGGTGGCAACTATGATTTTGTGGTGAATCAAGCTCCCAATGGATTTTTTATACAAACTGATCCTGGTGTCAACGGTCGCTTGCCTTATGCTCCTAATATCAGTTCAAGAGACGTACTTGGAGTGATCAACAACGGCGAAGACGCCGGCACAGTAACTTTTAATGTTCCGCTGAAAAACGCTCAGCAATTCTATTATGATCTAACACTGGTACCAACTACCCCAACAGCAGGACAAGTGGACTTGATAACTGATTTGAAATTCAATCAGATCAACAACATATACCTGACAGAATTTTTAGCACAATATCCGTCGGGTATTGATGGCATCACAAATCTCAACGGACGCACAGTGGTGTTCACCAATCAGATTGCTGACCCAACCGACGGCGGCTGGTTGATCACTAGTCAATTTGACCCATTGGCTCAGATTCCCACCAACAATGGATTGCTAGGTAGTTTTGACACACAAGTATACGATCAAACAACGCCAATTCTTAATGTTGACACACGATATAGTGTTTGGGCAATACAATACCAGTATGACAATGATGGAAATGCCATCCTGCAATTGTCATCAATAACACAGTGCCCACTGCTGAATAAATTTATCGTGATGTTTGGGACCCAATGGGCAGGAACTCAGTGGTATCGTGATGCAGAAGGATACTTTGAAGAAATACCATTGCTCACAGCAATCAAAGATCTGCTGTGGTATCAAGATGGAACCAACCCAGAAATTTTTGGTCAGATTCGACTGATTGATCAGAGTCAGGTCGAAACACTGAACATAGTAACTGACATCCTTGGCAAGAAAAATTATGTTGCACCCAACGGCGTGGTGTTTACCAACAATCTCAAAGTTATCTTTAGAGGCAGTGTTGTTCCTGCCGGTTATCAGAATCAAACCTATTATGTGGCCGGAGTAGGCACAGCCATACAACTGTTGCCAATCACTGATTATGTTACTCCAGAGACCTACACCAAAAGCGCCACGGTGCCGTTTGATTCGTTGCCGTTTGACATAGGCAACTTTGATGCCAGCCTAAATCAACCTCTGGTGCCTGATTATCTTACCATTGCACTGGATAGTCCTGATCGTAATGCCTGGACCAGATCTAATCGTTGGTTTCATATTGACGTCATCAATGCATCTGCAGAATACAACAACACAGTTCCACTAATAGACAATGCGTTTCGTGCCAAGCGACCTATCTTGGAATTCCGTGGTGGCACAAGATTGTTTGGCATGGGAACTCAGGCCAAGACACCAGTCAACATCATAGATTTTCAAACAACCGACGCTTTGTCAACTATCAACGGCACCATTGGATACGCAGTTGACGGATATTCGTTTATTTCTGGAAGTCGAGTGATCTTTGCAGCAGACAACGACCCGCAGGTTCGCAACAAAATTTATCTAGTGGAGTTTATCACTCCCAGCACAGATGGCAGCACGTTGATACTCCAACCAGTTATTAATCTAGTGCCTGCATCTGACGCAGATGTCTTGATTGATCAATGCACGGTTTGCTCAAGCGGCAACACTTTGCAAGGAACAAGTTTTTTCTACGATGGTGTTCAATGGATCACAGCACAAGAAAAAACATCAGTTAACCAGGCACCTCTATTTGATGTTTATGATCAAGATGACTTTAGTCTTGGTAATCGGGCAGTCTATCCTAGTTCGACGTTTGTAGGCAGCAAATTGTTCAGTTATGCTGTGGGATCAGGAGTTGAAGATACTGTATTGGGATTTGCTCTAAGATACCTCAGCATCAACAATGTGGGTGACATTGTGTTTGACAATAACTTTTACACAGACACATTTATTCATGTAGACAACAATGTCAGCACTGAAAATCCCGTCAGCATTGGATTTGTTCGTCAATACGCTGATAGAACAGTGTATGAAAAAGAAATTGGTTGGCAACGTGCTGCAACCAAAAGTTTAATTTATCAACAATTTAGTTTTACATCAGTTGTTGACACACCCTTGGTACTTGATGTGGCTGTGGTTCCAACAGGAATCGTGCCCAGTGTTAAAATTTATGTAGGTAGTGTTTTCCAGGACCCCACAGCGTATACCTTTACCACAACTGCCAATACTACCACAATTACATTTAACAGCAACATTGTTATAGTACCTGGCGATGTTGTTGAAGTGCTGGCCCTAAGTGATCAAATTAGTTCTGTGGGCTTTTATCAAGTTCCTGTCAATCTTGAAAACAACCCATTGAACGGCAACTCAGCAAACTTTACACTGGGCACAGTAAGAACACACTACGAAAGCATTGCACAGAATCTAGTGGCATTGACTGGCAAAGTCAACGGTGCCAACAACACACGCGATCTTGGTAATATTATTCCTTATGGTCTGAATATTCTGCAGCAAAGTTCGCCAATGACTCTGGCCGGTTATTTCTTACGTAAACCTGAATACGAAATTTTTGCTGCTCTTTCATACAACTCAAGAGAATACGAAAAATTCAAAGCACAATTGTTGAACACAGCAGTGACCAATGATTATGTCAATCTCACTGTGCCAGAAATACTCACAGCAGTAATTTCTGACATCACACTTGGCCGTACCAGCAGCAATCCATTTTATTGGAGTGACATGTTGCCTACCGGCAGTGTGTACACACAACTACAAACCACAGTAACGCCAATTTCTACAGCGGTATTTGACACCACACAGGTGTACAATTATACTTCAGCCAACTATCTTGGACTGCTGGTCTATGTAAATGATATTTTATTGACTCGAGATATTGGTTATGTGGTTGCCACAGATGGCCCTAGAATTACTATCACAGTGCCACTGGCAGTGGGAGATGTAGTTGTCATACAAGAATATTCCGCAACCTACGGCAGCTATGTGCCAAACACTCCTACCAAATTAGGCCTGTATCCAGCATATATTCCAGAAATTTTTCTTGATGAAACTTACGTAAATCCAGTTTTTGTTATTCGCGGACACGACGGATCTATTACCAGAGCATTTGGTGATTTCCGTGATGCATTGCTGCTGGAGTTTGAGACCAGAATCTATAACAACCTTAAACTAGACGGTAATCCTGTGCCCTTGATTACAGCTGAAGTTGTGCCTGGACAATTCCGTACTACTGATTATACACTTGGTGAGATAACAGACATTCTTAGCGAAGATTTTCTGACCTGGGTTGGCTGGAACAAACTAGACTACAAAACACAAGATTATCAACAGAACAATCAATTCACCTGGAATTATTCCACAGCGTCAAACAAGTTGACTGTTAACCAGCCGCTGGTGGTAGGTGCCTGGCGCGGACTTTACAATTATTTCTACGATACAATTTATCCAAACACTAGACCCTGGGAGATGTTGGGTTTTAGTGTTATACCTGTATGGTGGGAAGACGAATATGGACCAGCCCCTTACACTTCGGGCAACTTGGTGCTCTGGGAAGACCTAGCAGCAGGCCTGGTTAGAGATCCTGTGGCTCCGTATGTGCTGCCAGAATACGTTCGTCCCGGGCTGACAGATGTGATTCCGTCTGGCAGCGAAGGTGCCTTGTTGAGTCCCATGCAAGTGATGGTAGGCAATTTCAACAGCAATGACTTCCGCAAGAGCTGGGTGGTAGGGGATGATGGTCCGGTAGAAAACGCCTGGCGTACCTCCAGTGCATATCCATTTGCTGCCATGCGACTGTTGGCCCTGACTCGCCCAGCAGAATTTTTCTCATTGTTTGCCGACAGAGATCTTTATCGATTTGACACGTCTATCAACCAGTATCTCTACAATGGACGTTATAGACTAGACGCCAATGGTATTGAAGTGTATGGCAACGGCGTCAGCAAGGCCAGTTATATTGATTGGATTGTGGACTTTAACCGTGTGAGCGGAATTAATTCTACCACTGCTCTCACAGCTGATCTTAAAAATCTTGACGTGAGACTGTGCTACAGAATGGCATCGTTTACTGGTAAAAATCTCCTGGAAATTTACACTGAAAAATCCAGTCCCAACAGTCTGAACTCAACTCTGTTGCTGCCGGACGAAAGCTACAATCTCTTGTTCTACAAGAATGTGCCATTTGCTCAACTCACATACTCAAGTGTGATTGTTCAAAGCACAACCACAGGCTGGGCAGTGTATGGCTACAACATGACTCAGCCATACTTCAGTATATTGCAAAGTCTAATCAATGGCAATTTAGCAACTATTTCAGCCGGCGGTAGTACGGTGCGTGTTCCTGTGGAATACAGCAACAATGTGGTTCAAATACCATATGGCTATGTGTTTACCAATCGCACTCTTGTGGCAGACTTTTTACTAAGCTATGGCGCATTATTGCGGAGTCAAGGCCTATCATTTAATATATTGGAAAACGGATACGTGCTAGACTGGAACCAGATGGTCAGCGAGTTCCTGTACTGGAGCAATCAGGGCTGGACCGACGGTGCTATCGTCAATCTCAACCCCGGTGCATCCCAACTAGTAGTAGAACGTGCCGGAGCAGTGGTTGATAGCATTGCTGTTCAAACTGCTGAAAACATGATACTCAATGCAGATCGTAAACCGTTCAATGCTAGAGATCTTGTGATTGAACGTAGTGACAACCGTTTTGCTGTGCGTAGTGTGACCAACGAAACCATCAACTTCTTGAACATCAAGTTTACCAGTTACGAAAATATGGTTGTGCTGGACAATGTGAGTATTTTTGCAGACTTGATATATCAGCCAATTACCGGTGCAAGACAAGACCGTGTGAAATTGGTTGGAACAACCACAACTGAGTGGAACGGCCAGCTGAATGCACAAGGATTTGTTCTCAACCAGGACAACATCAAGCCCTGGAGTCAGAACGTCAAGTATGCTCGCGGCGAGATTGTAGAGTACAAAAACTTTTATTACAGTGCAATTGACATTGTTCAGCCCAGCTCCAAGTTTGATTTCAACGAATGGACCATTTCGGACTATACCAAAATACAACAAGGTCTACTGCCCAATTTGGCCAACAAGAGCAATCAACTGGCCAACAGCTACAACACATACACCGCCAATCTTGAACAGAATCAAGACTTGTTTTCATATGGCTTGATTGGATTCAAACCTAGACAATACATGGTTTCCTTGAATCTTGACAGCACTAGCCAGGTCAATCTGTATCAACAGTTCCTGGGCACCAAAGGCACTGTTAGAGCAGCTGAACTATTTTCGTTTGCTGATCTGGGCCGCGGCCCTGCACAGTATGATATCTATGAAAACTGGGCAGTGCTGAGAGCCACATATGGTGCCAATGCCAATCGTAGTTTCTACGAATTGCAATTGAACGAAGCCTTGCTTGGAGCAAACCCCAGCTTGATACAAGTGGTACAGCCAGGAGAAACCAGCGAAGCCGATCAAACAGTATTGTTGAGCAACTTGTGGAAACAAAGCTACAAGATACCTAGCACTGATATTCTTACAACCACAACAGTCAACCCAACTGATGTGGCCCTGCCAGGTGCCGGCTATGTTAATCTTGATGACATTGACATTACTATATTTGATATCACCAACACAGCAAGTCTGGATGCAAATCTTGATCAAATTGGTGTAGGAACAGTTATCTGGGTGGCCAAGATTAACGACTACGACTGGAACATCTATCGAACAAGCCAGGTTCCTGGTTATATTTCTTCAGTAAGCAGCAATCTTGATGGAACCGCGGTGTTGACATTTACTGTACCACATGGCATCACAGTTGGCCGTCAGGTTGTGGTAAGATTTTTCTCCATAGAAGTTGATGGAGTGTACCGAGTAATCAATGTACCCAACATTACTCAAATTGTTGTTGATTTTTCTTTTGCGAATGGTGGCCAGCTTGTGGCCACAGGAACTGGCATTGGATTTGTGCTGCAAACTCAGCGTGTGGCACAAGCCAGCGACATAATAACCTTGCCATATGCCAATGACTTATTGCCAGGCAACAAGGTATGGGTCGACAACAACGGTGCCGGCCTATGGGAAGTATTAGAAAAACAAATAGTATTTTCTTCTGCAACAGAAATAACAGCAACGAATCCTGTGACCAACAGCAAGTTTGGGCAAAGCGTAGCTCAAGCCAAGAGCAACTTGTATGCTATTGTTGGTAGTCCTGCATATAGCCAAGGCTACGGCGATGGTGCATTATATACCTATGTTCGCACATCATCTGCTCCGTTTACTGAAAATTCAACACTAGAACTTGATGGCGCTGTAGATACTGTGGGCTTTGGATCCAGTGTCAGCATTGGCAATCAAACATGGCAAGCAGTGGGCGCACCAGCAAGTTACAACAACAGAGGATACGCATCAGCTGTATATCGCCAACCAGATTCAGCAAGTTTTATCAATGCCAATCTGCTAACAGTGCCAGACATTAGAGATCTAGCATTGCCAGCAGAATTTGGATATAGTGTTGCTGTCAGTCCTGACGAACACTGGATGTATATTGGTGCGCCGGGTATCAACAAAGTATTTGCGTACGGGTTGGTTGAAGTTGAAAATCAATCAGTTGCGTATGTGGCTGATGGTCAACAATTTACATTTAACTTCAGCGATCATATAATAATTGATACCGGCTATGACCAACAACTTATTGTGGTGTTGAACAATACACTGTTGACATACGGAGTAGACTATTCTCAAACAGCAACAAACATTGTGTTTGCTGCCGCTCCTGCAAAAGATCTGGTCTTGAAGATTGTTCGTAGAACTCAGTATTCTTACACCGGCAACGGATCAACCACACTGTTCTCACTAAACGAATACCTGTATTCTGCTACCAATATCTACAGTTTCAAAGTTACGGTCAACAGTGTGTTGCAACGTCCAGGCATTGATTATGATTTTGATTACGACGATAGTACTGTTGTTGACAGAGACTTGATATTCTTTACTGCACCCAGCAACGGAGCAACAATCACGGTTGCAACACAGAGTTATTTTGTTTTTGTTGACACTATTGAATTCACACAACAAGTAACGGCATCAATATCAGGAACCACACTAACAGTGTCTAGTGTACAACCAGGAGCATCAGCACTTACTGTGGGCATGAACCTAAGCGGTGCAGGCCTGGCTCAAGGAACAAAAATCACAGCGTTGTTGACAGGCACCGGGGCCGCAGGAACATATCAGGTAAACGTCAATCAAACTGTAGCTTCCACTACGATTACTGCTAGACTAGGTGACTCTGCCAGATTTGGCGAAAGTTTGAGTTGTACCACTGATGGCCGTCAGGTCATGGTTGGCACACCAAATGACTATTACAATGCAACTACTGATGCTGGTGCAGTATATGTATTTGATCGTGCGGTGCAGAATTTTGTTGTAACCAATGCGGCAACGCTGATCTATAAGGTCGACGGAACTCTAATTGAGCCAACATCTGTAATTCTAAACAATTCATTCTTGACCAATACCGAAGGAAATGTCACAGGAACTTTCACCGTGAGTCGAGATATCAACACCGGTGTTAGAAATACTGTCACAATTGATACACCACTGGCAGTGGGCGACATAATTGAAATTGAAGTAAACAAATTTAATCTGCTGCAGATTGTTGGCGCCATTGCTCCGTTCCAGAGTGCTAATTTTGGCGCTGCTATTGACCTGTGCAAAAGCAATTGCAGCTTGTACGTGGGTGCACCACAAGATGGATCAGTACTGCCTGCTGCAGGCTTGGTCCAGCGCAATGTAAATCAAAGTCGAGTGTACGGTATAACAGCCAGTACCAATCCTGGCCCTCGGTTGATTCCTGGTGAAACAATTAGAATCAATGACCAGGAGGTTGCATTATCTCAGCCAGTGGCCTGGAACAGCGCATCGACATACACAGTGGATACCATTGTTGATTATGGACTGAGTCTCTACATTTCAATCAGATCAGTACCAACAGGAACAGCACTATCTAACACCACATACTGGCAACCCAGCAGCTGGACAGCAGTGCTAGCACAAGACATCAACAGTGCAGGCATAGACAACGTTGTGGCCACTGCTGGCGTAGCAGGCACAGCCAACTATGGCCTGATAACAATTGCTGTTAAAAATATTTTGGCAGCTGATGCTGGCAACCGACTCACAGTGTTGCCCGGACTGGTTGGAACCACATTCCAACGCCTGGTATTTGAAACATTTGCATACACTCAAACTGTTGAAAGCCCAGCACCTGCAGCATATGCCGGATTTGGATCAGCAGTAAACATTGATTCGTTTGCTACCACTCTCACAGTGGGTGCTCCTCGTGGCAATCTGTATCGTCCAAATACGTTTGATGCTGGAACCACGTACTTTGATAGTCGAACCACAACAATAAGTGGTCCATTGACACAAAGTGGCGTGGTATACACTTATGATTATTTGCCCAGTGCCAGCGATTCAATCGGCAATCCGGGTAAATTTGCATTTGGTCAACAAATATATGATCAACGAGTACAAGAACTAGATCTGTTTGGAACATCCATTGATTATACCAACGGCGTATTGTTGATTGGTAGTCCAGGCAGTGACATTGACGACAGTACTCAGAGCGAGCTGGATTATGGTCGGGTTGCTGTGTTTAGAAATCTCACACTGACTCCGGCCTGGACAACAATACACCAACAGTTGCCTGTGGTGGATGTCAAGTTGGTCAATTCAGTATTCACATATGATCGTGTCACTGGTGCAAAAACCAATTTCTTTGATTTCTTTGATCCTTTGCAGGGCAAAATCCTCGGTGCTGCACGAGAAAATATCAACTATATTGGTGCAGTAGATCCTGCGGCCTACAATGTGGGACCAGTCAACAACTATGGCAGAATCTGGGGACAAGTACATGTGGGAGAAATTTGGTGGGACACCAACAATGTTCGTTTTATTGATCCAAATCAAGACAGCATTGTGTATGCGGCACGCCGCTGGGGCCAAGTGTTTCCAGGATCCACAGTAGATGTATATCAATGGGTGGCCAGCAGCCAACCGCCTGCAACTTACGCCGGCGAAGGTACTCCTAGAAGTCTGGTCAGTTACGATTTGTCAACTGGACTAAATCTTGATGGGCTTTTCACCACAACATATTATTTCTGGGTCCGCGGCATTACATCAATTGACACTAATGCAGGAAAAACGCTCAGCACCACTGGCGTTGCCAGATACATTGAAGAACCTCGTAGTTCGGGTATTCCGTATGTGGCGTTTGTTAGTCCCAGTGCCACTGCTATCTATAATGCAGTCAATGATATTTCTGCACAAGATACTATTTTGAGCATTGAGTTTGATAGAGAATACACCGACGACAACGTTCACGTGGAATACAGCCTGATTCCAGAAAATCGTGCCGATGGATTCTTGCCAGATAATTTGTATCTCAAATTCCAGGATTCTTTGTGCGGTGTTAATACTGTTGGTGCCAAGGTACCGGACCCAAATCTAAGTCCGGCCAACAGCTACGGTGTTCAGTTCAGACCACGTCAGTCAATGTTTGCTAACAGATTCCTGGCACTAGAAAATTATTTTGTAAGAGTCAACAGTGTGCTTGTACAATTTCCTATCTCAGAAACTCGCAGTTTTACCTTGTTGAATTCCAGCGAACCAGAGCCAACTGCGGGCACAGGAGCCTGGGACAAACGTGTGGCCAATCTTGAAGAACTCAGCTATCAAGATTTTGCCATAGTACCTGTGGGTTACAAGTATCTGGTTGCAGCTGATTCTGCGCAAAATGGTTTATGGACCATATACAGCGTTACCACAACAAAAACGTTTGCATCGTTGATGCTGGTGCGAGTACAAAATTACGACACCCGCAAATACTGGAGTTACATTGACTGGTATCTGATTGGTTACAATCAGAGCAGTCAGATAGTAGCCGAAGTACTGGTCTATAGTAGTCTTGACACACTTAGTATATACACCGTTCCTGTTGGTGCCAGTGTAAGAGTCACGGCCAATGCCCAAGGTAAATGGGAAATTTATCTACGAACTGACACTGGTTGGGATCGAGTAGGCCTGCAGGATGGCACCATTGCTATTGCTGCCGAACTGTGGGATTATCAACTGGGACGCTTTGGGTTTGACTCTGAAGTGTTTGATGCGCAATATTTTGATCAAGAACCAGTGATAGAAACTCGCAAAATTATTCAAGCCATCAATCAAGAATTGCTGATCGGCGAATTGTTGATTGAACGAAACAAAGCTCTAATACTGATGTTTAACTTTGTGCTCAGTGAATTTGAAGCCCCTGACTGGTTGAGCAAAACCAGCTTGGTTGATGTTGATCACAAGATCCGTCAACTGTTGCCATTCCAGACTTATCAACGTGACAATCAAGACTTTGTGGTGGACTATATCAAAGAAGTCAAACCATATCATGTGCATATCCGCGAGACCAATCTAATATACGATGGTTCTGACGTTTATCAAGGCACTATGACTGACTTTGACGTTCCGAGTTTTTACAACACTATACAAATTCCAAATCAGTTCATGAGTCCAGTGTTAACACCATACACTCAAAGCACTGCGGTGGGCACCGGCACATCAAACACCTACAGTGATACAGCACCCAACAGTCTGGTATGGCAAACAGAGCCTTGGAAATTCTGGTATAACAACTATACTCTAAGCATTCAAGACATTGTGGTTGTAGACGGCGGCGTTGGATATACCGATCCTCCTATTGCCACAGTTACTGGAGATTGTTTGATACAGGCTACCATGACTGTGGACGTTAACAGCGCAGGAAAAATTACTGGAGTAATTATAACTGAGCCCGGAGCCGGTTACCTGACCACAGCACTGATAGAATTGTCAGGCGGCAATGGTGTGGGTGGCAGAATTGTTGCAGTAATGGGCAATGGACTGGTACGCAGCATCAACACCACAATCAAGTTTGACAGATATCAATATGTGAGTACCATCCTAGATTGGGAACCAACAGTTCAGTACGACAACGGAACTTTGGTTCGATATGACAACAGAGTATGGGAAGCCAGCAATGCCGACTCAAGTGCAGTGCAATCTGTAACGTTTGATCCTGAACAATGGACCCTGGTCAGTGCATCTACCCTGTCCGGCGTGGATAGAACCATGGGTCTGTATGTGCCTACTGCCAATGAACCTGGGCTAGATTTACCCTTGTTGATTGATGGTATTGATTATCCAGGTGTGCAAGTTACAGCACCCACATTTGATCAGAACTCAGGATTTGATGTTGGAAATTTTGACATCAATCCGTTTGATAATATTGCATATGGCCCCGAGGGTCTTCCTACATATGATCCTGCAATTCTAGATGCCATCTACGAAAGTCGTTTTGTTGATATCTATCTTGGCACAAGACCCTATGATGTAAATGTGGTTGGCGGCGAATTTGTTGGTCCTTATGAAAGCCATGCTCCGGAAGAACTGATACCTGGCTCAGAATACGACACACTAGATTTCCGTGTGTACACTCGCCCCGGCTCAGATTGGGAATTAAATGGACACGGATTTGCCTGGGAAATTGTCAAGTGGTACTATAATTCTGTCAGCGCAGCCAGTCAAAGTTTTGACGGTATTATACCAAATCCGGTGCAGGTGCGAGTAACCAATCAAACACAAGGCCGTGAACTAAATCTTGGAACAGATTACATTGTAAATTGGGTCTCCAACACTGTGACTATTTTGACCAGTGTCAGTGCTCCTCCAGCAGCCAACGGTGATGTATTAGTTGTCAGCATATACGGCATGGGTGGTGGTAATCAACTGTACAAAACCAGTGTCGATGGCGCCACTGTGGGGAATACCTTTAATATTCCTGTGGCTGTTAACGAAATTGAAGACATGGTAATTTTTGTCAACGGCGTATTGATAATCAATTACACATTTGTTGCTGGAACAAACAATACCACAAACATCTTGTTTGCAAATTCCTATAGCGTGGCCGACGAACTTAACATCACTGCCATAGGATCCACAGATGGATCCTTGCCCAACAGTTGGTCAACTCCACAAACGCAATACTTTGTGAGCGTTGGACAACTGGATTACAATCTTGACAACTCCTTGCAAGGAACCAATCCTGCCAACCTAATTGTTGAACGAAATGGTATCCGAGCAAGACCACCCGAGGGTGCATACTACATTGCTGACGGCAGCTCAGCTTATCCACTACCCACTCGTGGTGGATACAGCCTGGCTCTTGTGGCAGACAACGATGTTCGTGTGTGGGTCAACAATCAAGAACTTACCTTGTACAGCGAATTTACTGTAGAACCTTATGTGCTCGACGACGACACCAGAGACGTGGAATTTGCAACACCACCATCGTCAGGATCAGAAGTCCTGATCAGTGTAAGCACCAAAGCAGACTATGTGTTACAAAGTGATGGCAGCAGCTTGTATAGTAATGTGTTGGCGTGGCGCACTACCAATGGCTTTTATCCTATTGCAGGAGACATAATTTCTGTGACATCATGGAATGACACAAGCCAACAAGAAATAGTAACTTTGGTATATCAAGGACCTGTGACAACAGGTGTAGTGGTTCCTGAGCCATATGATTCAACTGACTTTGACGTGGGCCTAGTAACTGGATCACCAGGCAGCTATGACTACTCAGCAGGACAACTGGTGACCACAAATGATTTTCAGTTGGGCAGAATTGTGCCTGATCCAACCAGAATGGTAGTGACCAAAAATGGCAATCGTATATTCTACGGTGATGATTACTTGATAGTTGGTGAGCAGTTGGTCATACACGGCCCTGTGATCAGCGTTATAGATGTTGTTGTTGCCCAGTTGTTTACAGACAGTGTTGTTCCTGAACAAATGGAATTCCGTATTTTCCAAGACATGCGTGGAGTACAAGCCACCTACAGAATGACACCGTCAACCACAACTGCCCTGGCACAGGACTTGTACCTGGATCAGGACATAATTTATGTTGACAATGCAGCAGCGTTGACACAGCCAAACTTGGCAATCAATGTCTGGGGAGTGCTAACAATCAACGGTGAACGAATTATGTATCGTTACCTTGACATTGTGAACAACCTAGTAAGTGGACTACGCAGAGGAACAGCAGGAACAGCACCAGATGTGCATACAGCAGGCGCAATAGTATATAATCTGGGTCGTGGTAATTTGGCTCCTGAAGAGTACCAGGATCATGTGGTGTATACCAACACTCTGGGCAACGGAACAGCAGTTACATTCAGTGCGCCAAACATTGATTTGAGTCAGTTGACCCTGTCGTTTGCCGAACAAGCAATTCTGGTGTTTGTGGGTGGCATCCGTGTCACTGTCGGATATACTGTGGATTCTGTGGCGCCTGCCACAGTAACCTTCGACACAGCACCCAACGACGGATACGAGGTTTCTATACTGGTACGCCAAGGATTTGGCTGGTATCAACCAGCCAACGGCAATCCATCAGACGGACAAGCACTGCAAGTGACCAATACCGATGCAGCAAGGTTTTTCCGAGGACAAATCTAAGGTAAATAAATCATGCAGCAAAATCAACAAACTCCCTCACAGCCGCCCAAACCGCAGCCTGTTGCTCGTCCAAACGAAAAAGGGTCAATTGCAGTTTCGGGGTTTGTAAAGATTTCAGATCCCAACACCAAACAAGTATTTGTGGAGACGCGAGCGTGATTAAATATGAGCAAAGAAAAAGCGAACAACACCATGCTTATTAACACCTACGGTCCTATTATTAAAGGACACATTAAAATTACTGATCCAGTCACTGGAGAAGTACTAGTTGATAAAGACAATGCTATTCATTATGAAAACATGAGTATTAGCCTGGCTGAAACTTTGGCTCATAGAAATCAGGGCTGGATTTATGAAATGGCATTTGGCAACGGAGGAAGCTCAGTGGACCCCACTGGTGTTATCACCTACTTGCCTCCTAATACCACTGGTCAAAACGCTGATCTTTACAATGAAACCTATGCTAAAGTTGTTGATGATGAATCAGCAGCCGATACTGATCCAATCAACAACAACATGACGGTGTTACACACCTCGGGCCAAGTGTATACAGATATCCTGGTCAGCTGTTTGTTGGACTACGGCGAGCCACCGGGGCAGCAAGCGTTTGATAATTCAACCAATTACAACGGGGAATATGTGTTTGACGAACTAGGACTCAAGGCCTGGACCGGAGAAGGTAACGCATTGCGTTTGTTAACGCATGTGATTTTCCATCCAGTTCAGAAGAGTTTGAATCGTCAAATTCAAATTGATTATACTGTGCGTATACAGACCTTAACTAACCTGAGCGCAGCATAAATATTAGTAGATTAACAGGTAATAAATACCTATAAGATTCGGAGCAAGCAATATGTCATACACAATCAATCTTACCGACGGTACAATTTTTGCAGTAATAGCAGATGGTACCATCAATACCAGTTCAAGCATGATCCTGGTGGGTAAAAATTACGCCGGTTACGGCGAATTTCTGGACGAGAATTATATCCACTTGTTGGAAAATGGTTCAAACACCACTGCGCCCGGCGCACCCTTGACAGGGCAATTGTGGTGGGATCAGACCACAGATACCATGAAAGTCTACAATGGAACTACATTCAAAGTAATTTCTGGTGCCACTGCAAGTGCGTCAGCGCCTACATCAAATGTGGCTGGTGATTTATGGTACGATTCAGTCAATGCCCAACTTAAAGTTTATACCGGTACTGCCTTTTTGCTGGTAGGTCCTGCATTTACAGCAGGTACAGGAACCACAGGCGCAATTGTAAACACAATCACAGACAGCAATGCTGTGAGTCACGTTGTGGTTGAAATGTATGTGGAAGACAGTGTTGTGAGTATCTTTAGCAAGGACCTGGCATTTACTCCTCAAGTTGCTATCCCGGGATTTACCACAGTCAACCCTGGGGTCACAATGGCCAGTTCAATTTCGGGTGTGCCACAATTGTTCCAGGGCACAGCAACCAATGCACAGTTGCTGGATGGACTGGATTCAACAGACTTTTTGAGTTCTACCAGCAATGACTCTACAACGGGTACCCTGGGCATTGTTAATAATTCCGGACTGTCAGTGGGAACTAACTCTGACTTCCGTGCAACAGTTACAGGCTCTGATGTGTATCTGCGTAACCAAACCAGCGACGGTAATGTGTACTTGCAAATCAACGATGGCGGCGTAACAACCACCATGGTCACCTTGTTTGGTGCAAACAACATGACAGCTATTCGCGGATCAACTACAGTAAACACTGCTGGTGTGGCCACTGCCATTGTGAATGGCGCAGGCAATGCAATAGGCAACATTGGGTCAAGCTCAAGCTATTTCAATACTATATTTGCTCAAGCAACCACAGCACTGTATGCTGACGTTGCAGAACGTTTTGCTGCTGACGAAATATACCTGCCAGGCACAGTGGTCGAACTTGGCGGCACAAATGAAATTACTCGTGTCAAAGATGATGCTAGTGATCGAGTGTTTGGTGTGATTTCTACTAGACCAGCATTCACAATGAATGGTGGTGCTGGCGACAATGAAACTCATCCTCCAGTTGCCATGACAGGACGTGTGCCTGTGTTGGTATTGGGCGTTGTGGCCAAAGGCGACAGATTAATTTCTGCAGGAGACGGCATTGCTCGTGCTGCTGCACCAGGCGAAGCCACAGCATTCAATGTTATTGGCCGTGCTCTAGTTGGAAAAACAACTGCTGAACTGGGCACAGTTGAAGCCATTGTTACAATAAATTAACAGGAAAAAAAATGACATACACATCTGGCAGCCTTATACAAGCAGCAGACTACAACGGTTTTGCGGGCAATATCAATGCATTCTGGGGAACCACTGTCAGTGGATCTCAAGGATGGGGCCAGGCAAACGTTGCCTTTGTGAGTGGTGCCGGTGACGGCGTAGTAACAGCCACCAATTGGGCAACTCTGGTCAACAACCTGGCCGCCGCCAGCAATCAAACCGGCCAAGCCATCACAACTAGAACAGCTCCTGTGACAGGAAATATTGTTTCTATTTTGGCCAATGTGGCCACTGATATCACAAACTTGACAACCAGCAGTGCCAATGCTGTTGCATCAGGTACACAATACACTGCTTGGACAGGTACTGCAAGCAAAACCACTGCAACTGGATCTGGCTCTACTCCTTGGACCATCACATTTACAAATACAGTTACCTGGGCCAGTGCCGACGCTGCTCGTTACTTCTGGAACGCAGGCGGGCTTGTCAAATGGGAAACATCCAAAACCGCAGACACAACCGCAGCCGACACAGAGTGGAATGACTTGGCCAACACACTGGTCGGTGACATCTATATCAGCAACGGAGCAGGCACACAAACAATTGCAGCAGTACCCTACACAGGAACAACTAAAGTTGGCGGAACAGGAACTCCCACCACGCTGTTGACCACAATTGGCTGGTATGACCTGACCACAACAGATACCACTATCTACAAACAATTTGCAGACACCAGTCCATACACCGGGCAGTACATACAGATCAATGCCAAAACAGCAGGCGCCGGAACACAATTGGTATTGACCACAACCTGGGTAGATCCCGGAGGTTCAGTAACAGGATCAAGTGATAACATTTCGGGTGGTACAGCAACCACTGGTATCACTTTTGGTACAGCACCTGCCACAGTGGTAACATATTTCCCACCAAGCTCAACCTATTTGAGTGCTGCATGGGGAACACCTACTGTTGCTGCTACTGTTGCCTAATTGGTAATATTCCAGCGGTAAAGGGCCTTAGGCCCTTTACTTTTATCTAGATTTGTTGTATAATACAGCATGGATACTGATGCTTTAATTGCCCACGCACGAGTACGTTTTGATCATGTGGCTGCTCGCCGCGTACTAAAAGAAAAATACCAAGCCCGTATGTTGTTTGCCTACCGCGGCGGAATGTGGCGTGCTGATCCTGAACTGCTGGTACTGTTGGCCACTGTGCCTCCAGGCGATGCAGTGGTGTTGGACCTGTATGAAACTCCGGTACAGGTCAATCCTGAACAACTACGAGGCCTGGCCATGCAGTTATGGCAAGAGCAAATGAATGCATGGCTAGTGGAACTTGATCAACAACGTCAACTACGATGACCTGCGGTGCGTTAATATTTGCCTTCAACAACGAAGCCACCGACTATGTGAGCATGGCTGCCTGGAGTGCAGGTCGTATTCGCCACCATCTGGGCATACCAGTTGCTGTTGTGACCAACAGCCAAGATCCTGCACTAAACAAAATGTTTGATCAAGTTATCTACGCAGAGCCTGAATCAGGTGGCACAAGATTTTTTGAAGACTACAACTCAACCGTGACCTGGCACAATGCCGGTAGAGCAGATGCATACTCTCTCACTCCTTGGGAACAGACGCTAGTACTGGATGCAGACTATGTGGTGGCCAGTTCGCAGTTGAGTCTGGTGCTGGACAGTAATCGTGATTTCATGTGTCACGATCGTGCTTACGATATTGCAAAATCTCGATTGCTGGATGAACTAAACACATTTGGCGAACATCGCCTGCCCATGAGCTGGGCCACTGTGATGATGTTTCGCAAGAGCAACACTGCTGCCTACATATTTGACTGTATGCACATGGTGCGACACAACTGGGACCATTACAGAGCCTTGTACAAGATTCAGAAAAGTACCTATCGCAATGACTTTGCACTGAGCATTGCTCTAGGAATCATCAGCGGCGGCACCTGGAGAGTCGACAGTATTCCCTGGAGTTTGGCCAGTATCCTGCCCGAGTATGACCTGGAACAAATTGCCACTACTGACGAAACATTCAAAATTACGCATCGTGCGTCTGATGGAGGAAATTTGTACTGTGCCCTAAATGGCGTGGACTTTCATGCCATGGGCAAAAAACATCTAGGAGACATCATTGAAGCCCATAGCTGAACAAGGCTACTTGATTGTGGCCTGTAATTCCACCACAGTTGACTATGTTGACTGTGCCAGATCTCTGGTCCGAACATTAAAAATGCACAATCCTGCTGCTGAAGTTTGCCTGGTCACAGATTCGGAATGCACCGATCCTGTGTTTGATTATGTGCGCTATATTACCAATGCGAATCCTGCTAATCCATACGAGAATGACTGGCAGGCGTTTTATCAAACTCCGTTTCGTGAAACCATCAAGCTGGAAGCAGACATGTGGATTGTGAGCAACATTGACCACTGGTGGGATATGTTTAGACACAGAGATCTTGTGATATCAACTGGCTGCAGAACCTGGAGAGATCAAGTCAGCCACAATAGACATTATCGAAAAATATTTGATGACAACAACTTGCCCGATGTATACAACGCTATCACCTACTGGCGTCTTAGTCAAACAGCACAGGAGTTTTTTGTACTGGTACGCAACATATTTGCTCATTGGGCAGAGTATCGTAAACTGTTGAAGTTTCCTGAAGATGTTCCATCCACTGATGTGGTGTATGCTATGGCAGCACAAATTATAGGTGCTGAATCAGTCACTTTGCCATTTGCAACATATCCCAAAATGGTGCATATGAAACAGCATCATGCAGGAACACGAACCGAAGACTGGACACAGGAGTTGGTATGGGAATACCGCAACAAGCAACTGCGGATACAAACACACGCACAATGGGGAGCTTTTCATTATCATGTCAAACAAGCAGCCACTCAGTGTAGATGATTTCTGGGCAGCACTCAGTGCCATGCCTGCACCTGAGCCGGTGTTCTACAGACTATACTACAACAGCGATGGTTATCCTGTGGCGTATTCAATGGAGGATATTCCGGGACTGTATGTTGAAATAGATCAGACTACCTATAATGCAAACAACAAGCACATTAGAGTTGTTGACGGAAAGATTGTGACCCAACGGTTTAATAGAATAACTAAACTTGTGCCTGCTGACTCTGGATCCCCTTGTCATCCTGACAATGTCGCTGTAATCGTCAGTGAGCACAAGCCCCACCAAAAATGGACCAAGAAAACTTATGAACCAAATTGACATTGCAGATCTTGATTGTGTATACTTGACCTATGATGAACCCAAGAAAGAAGAAAACTGGGTCAAGATCAGAAACATGATACCATGGGCTCGTCGTGTAGACGGAGTTCGAGGGTCTGACGCAGCACACAAGGCCGCAGCAGACGCCAGTACTACTGAGCGTTTTGTTCTGATTGACGGAGATAACATTCCTGATGCTAAATTTTTCAATCAAACATTGATATTTCCCACTGCTGATTATGAATCTGCTGTGTTTCGTTGGAAAGCAAGAAACGCCATCAATGGACTCATGTACGGCAATGGTGGACTGAGCTCATGGACGCGGCAATATGTGCAAAACATGAACACACATGAAAACACAGACGGTCGTACAGAAACACAAGTAGAGTTTTGTTTTGATCCGTTATACTGGCCCATGCACGACTGTTACTCAACCACCTATCCCAATGGATCAGCATTTCATGCCTGGCGTGCAGGATTCCGTGAAGGTGTAAAGATGTGCCTGAATCGTGGAGCAAGACCCACACTAGCAGAGTTCAAGGATCAAGTGCATCAACGAAATCTAGATCATCTCACAATATGGCACAACATAGGTGCAGATGTAGAATACGGTTACTGGGCCATGGCCGGCGCTAGACAAGGCACCTACATGACCATGCTCACAAACTGGGATTACCTGCAGGTGCAGAACTTTGATGCACTAGCCGAACTATGGAACACTGTGGAATCAGAACAGCCTGAGATTCTGGCCAATAGAATTGCTGACGAATTGCACACACAGTTGGATCTGCCCATGCACATGCTCACTGTAGAAGCCAGTGAATTCTTTAAACGACACTATAGATCAAACTGGCACAATCAAGGCGTAATGGTTCGTGAGATTGATGTAATACGACAACAAGAAGGATGGTAATATGCTCAAACCAATTTATTTAAATTATGATTTTTCAAAGATTTTATCTGCTGACTATTCGCAACATGAGGGTAGTTGCATCAGTCATTTGGCCACAGAGTTAGCAGATGATTATGCGCCATACGGCGGTCTTCCAGGATCATACTGTTATGAAAACACAAAGATACATCAGTTATGGTGGACCAATGATGACATTGACTTTGATGAGATTGGGCATAAATTAAACATGCAAGTGATTACTGTTAGTAGTATATGCCAGCCTCCGGGATGTATAGTTCCTTTGCATCGAGACACTTTTTATCAAATCAATCAACGTTGTCCAGAACGAACAGAACTCAAAGTCCGAGCCAACATCTATCTTGAAGATTGGAAACTAGGGCAGTTTATACAATATGACAATGACATCAGTGCTAAATGGAAAGTAGGTGAAGGATTTATGTGGGATTCTACTCATTTACATCTTTCAGCCAATGCAGGCATGCAAAACAAATATACCTTACAAGTATCAGGATTTTTAAAACAATAAGATGTTCACTATAATTTGCAACAATGACAAAATTTGGAATCAACTCGAGTTGATCGACTATCTTGTCAAGAACCAAGACAAAACAGTTGAGTTAGATATAAATCCTGAAGCAACATGCCTGACAAATCTTGGTGTATATCAATTATTAGATCTTTTTAGTTTTAAACAGGTGAACATTTACACTTGGAATCCTTTAGAATACCACCCTAAATATCAAATCAAATTGGTAGATACAAATTATGTATTAAAAAAAACAATACAAATACCCACTCAACTGCAAACATGGGATCAAACAAAAATTTTCTTTTGTTTTTATGGTCGCCCTACTGCTGGTAGATTGGGGTTAGCAGGACATTTGTTCAAGAAGTACAACCAACAAAGTTTAATTCATTTTTCAACAGACACCGACGACTATTATAAATTTGAATTTGATAAGCTATTGTCGTATGATACAGCTAGTGTACCCGACGCCAGTGCTCTGCTACAACATCTTCCAATTCTACAATCAAGCAACAATCAATATTCACCGCTTGAATATGATTTCCGTGACAAACTTACAGAGCTTTATCAAAGTATTTTAATAGATGTAGTAGGAGAAACTTTTGTTCAAGGAACAACATTTTTTCCTTCAGAAAAAACTACCCGGCCCATGCTACTGAAAAAACCTTTTGTAACATTTGCATCACAAGATCATATGGCGTATCTTCGGCAGATGGGATTCCAAACATTCCACGGATTTTGGGACGAAGATTATGATGGATTTGAAGGGAGAGACCGGTTGATTCGGCTATATCAAGTTATTGGTGATGTAGCAAACCGGCCAATGAATGAATTAGTTGACATGTATAAAGAAATGCAACCAATCCTGGACCATAATTACAATTTACTAATGTCTCAAAGTTACAACAAAACTATAACAAAAATAATATGAGCAAAAGCGATTTTTTATCTTCAGCCGAAAAAATGCATGCCGAGCTTGGTCCTGCCTTGTGCTTGGCCAAATGGAAACAGGTCAGTTTTCATCTACCCACAGGGCTCAATAACTCATGCTATCATCCGCCCTTGCACCGAATACCCATCGAAGACATTGGACGTAATCCTTCCGCATTGCATAACACTCCGCACAAGAAAGAACAGCGCAAACTCATGCTGGCAGGTGTCAAACCTGCGGAGTGTAGCTATTGCTGGAACATGGAAGCACAAAACAAGCTGAGTGATAGACACTACAGATCAGGCGAGCCCTGGGCCGCAGTAGATTTTGACAAAATAAAAAGCTCAACAGGAGATGAAGATGTTATTCCCAGTTATGTGGAAGTTAATTTTAACAATGTTTGCAACCTTGCATGCAGCTATTGCAGCCCGCAGTTCTCAAGCACTTGGCAGCAAGAAACTGATCGGCACGGTGCATATCCTACTCTGGTGCCTCATAACGCTCCTGAGCATTTTTCTGGTGACCGTAAGCCCATTCCAGCCCGTGATCACAATCCTTATGTAGAAGCATTTTGGGAGTGGTGGCCCACCTTGTATCCTGAGCTGGAACACTTTAGAATGACCGGCGGCGAGCCCTTGTTGGATCGCAATACCTATAGAGTATTCGACTATGTGCTGGAGAACCCTAGTCCCAAATTACACCTGAATGTTACGTCAAACTTTAGTGTAGATGAAAAGTCATGGCAAAAATATCTAGCCTATGTGAAACAACTATGTGATGGGCGCATAGAACACTTCATGCAGTATGTGAGTCTAGATGCCTGGGGAGCTCAAGCAGAGTACATACGTCACGGTCTGGACTTTGATCTGTTGTGGGATCGAGTTGACCAGTTTCTTACTCAAGTGCCTAGCTACAACAGCCTGACATTTATTGTCACAATGAACAATCTCAGTGTGTCAAGCCTGGACCGATTGTTGGCAGGCATACTGGAACTACGTAAAAAACACAGTACAACATATCAGCGTGTGTGGTTTGATACTCCTGTGCTGCGTGAACCTGCATGGCAGAGCCTGCAAACACTGGGAGAATCTTATGCTGCACGGCTTGACACAGTCAAAGACTACATGGCTGCACACTTGGAAACATCTGCAAATCCATTCAAAGGTTTCAAAGACTACGAAGTGGCCAGGCTAGACAGAGACATTGCCTGGATGCGATCAGGGCAAGCTGCGGATCAAAGTTGTAGTCAAGCAGACTTTTATCGTTTTTTCAGCGAAGCAGATCGCCGTCACGGAACAAATTTTTTACAAGTGTTTCCTGAAATGCGAGCCTGGTGGGCCGAATGTGAGTACCATGCTAGACAAAACTAATCTAGTAGTAGATACATTCAGTGTTGTATACGATTTACTAAAACCCTTTGCTAGTCAGGAGTTCTGGGAGTTTGCTGATCATGTGCCAGTCACGGGTGCAACCTATGTTATAGGACGCAAACAACTGGTAGAAAATAGACCCAGAATCAGAGCCATGTGCGAGTCTAACCAATACTGCATGGTGTTTGACGGTGCTGCTGAAGGATCCTGGACACTGATAGAACAAATACGCATGTTGGGCATAGAAGATCTTGTGTTGAGCAAGCAACTGCTGATACTCAGTGGCGGTGTCATGCCCGCTAAGTATCCTGCACTAACACATGATCATTTCTTTAATGTGATACTGGGCTATGACGAAAATCTACAGCAGATGGAACGCATGCCCGAAATTTACAATACCACATCCAAGCCTTATGATTTTTTATTCCTAAATGGGCGAGCAAGGCCACACAGAAAATACCTGTGGGAACGATTGAATCAACTGGGCCTGCTGGATCGGGCAATATGGTCCATGCTCGATGGAAGGCCCACGCTCAAAGGCACAGAGCTAACGCTCATGTCCGGCAGTGTCGATTTAATGACCACAGTGACACCTATACGTCAACTGGATTCCCAATACGAAGTTGCACGATACCAAAACAATTCAGTGGAGATAACCGAACCCAAACGGCAATTTATCAAGCAAGACATGTTTCACAACACCTGGGGTGAAATTTATCTACAAACCGAACCCTATGCTGATACCTACTTTAGTCTGGTCACAGAAACCATATGCGAACACGGCAACAGTTTTCGAACTGAAAAGATTGCCAAACCGCTGGCACAAGGACATCCGTGGATCGTGGCAAGCAATGCTGGATTTTATCGTGATCTTCGCAACTTGGGATTTCAAACATTCGGGCATGTGATAGACGAGTCGTTTGATTTGATTGACAACACCCAAGATAGACTCAATCGAATTGTCGAAATTGTACAGGATCTTTGCAGTCAAGACCTTGCAAAATTTCTCAATGAGTGTTACACTGTATGTAAATACAATCAACAACATCTCGGTGAGTATCGAGAGCAACTACGCCGCGACTTTCCCCAGCGGTTGTTTGATTTTTTACAAGAGCATACCCTTCAGTGAATGATTTAGAATTTAAACGCACAGTGCTAGACCCACTGAGTGAGAGTTTTTGTGCAGCGAAATGGTACAATGCTACCATTTGGTTAGGAAGTGGACAGACCACAAGTTGTCATCACCCGCCAGCCCATTTGGTCGACAAAGATAAAGTCAGTATCAACCCTAGGCTGCTGCACAATACTGATCAGAAGAAAGACGACCGTCGCCGGATGATTGCAGGCGAGCGTCCTGCAGGTTGCGAATACTGCTGGAAGATCGAAGACATGGGTCGAGATGCTGTGAGCGACCGCGTATACAAAAGCAAGATTTATCCTATTACCACACTGAAAGAAGCATATGAAACTCCACCAGATCAAGACGTTAATTTACGCACTCTTGAAATCGCCTTTGACCGCACTTGTCAGTTTGCTTGTAGTTATTGTAACCCTGCTTTCAGTAGCACCTGGGTACGAGATATTAAAAATAATGGCCCGTACATAGGATTGGTTAGTGATGGTCGTAATCACTTTACGCATGGGCATGATAGCTCACAACTGTATAGCTTTAATGAAACTAATCCCTATGTCGAAGCGTTCTTTAAGTGGTGGGAAACGGATCTACATAAAACACTCCAGGAGCTGAGAATAACAGGTGGTGAACCGCTAATGTCGGGTTATACCTGGAAGCTGATTGACTGGTTCAAACAGAACCAAGGTCGCAGCACAACCCGGTTGGCTATCAATTCAAACCTAGGCTTTGATTCACACAAACTACAGGAGTTTGTCACAGCAATTGAATCATTGCCGCATGTGGAACTTTACACATCCATGGAAGCGGTGGGTACTCAAGCTGAATACATTCGTGACGGTCTGGACTATGCTCAGTGGTTGGCCAATGTACACACTCTGTTACAGAGTCGTGCAGTAAAAACTCTGCATGTGATGTGTACTATAAATGCCTTGTGCCTGAACAGCTTGCCCGAGTTGCTGAATCAACTCATGGATCTAAAACGATTGTATGGTCGCGATCAAGTGAGCTTTACCTTGAATATTCTACGCTTTCCCAGCTTTCAGTCAGCCCTGGTGTTGCCCGAAGATATTCGCACCGGCTATAGAGTTGTGCTGGAAGAATGGCTGTACAAGAATCGTGCCAACCCGTGGCTGCATGAGCATGAAGTAAATCACACACAGCGTCTGATTGATTACCTAGATGTGGTCAAGACACCGCACTCGGACGCTTTTGAACAGCCCAAACTGCTGAATGACTTCCGTGAATTCTATTCTCAATACAACGGCCGCAGAGACAAGAACTTTGGCGCCGCATTTCCTAAATTAGCCGCATGGTATGACACATTATGACCTTGAATGAAAAAATAACAGAATTACAATCTCAGTACGATGTATTGGCCGTGATTGATCTTGACCCTTGGCATGATTTAAATATCTATAATAAAAAGCCCTGGATGATAAAAACAGTTCAATCGGTACATAGAGATTATTATGATACCACTCAACGAATATTATTTACAATGTCGCGTGGTGACATATATGAAGATGTTGAACAATCGGCAGGGCAATTGCTAACACAACTACAGCACAGACTCAATGACATTGACATATCTAATTTTTTTGTCATCTTGCTGACCAATGATGTTACTGTGCGCAATGCTTATACGGCTAACTACCAGTCTCTTTCTAAAGATTCAGTCCCTTTTACAATTGAAGTTTATACGGTTGAACACACGGATCGTCGGCCACAAGATAAAATGACCAAAAATATAAAACCAGGCAGTTATCAATACAATTATCTAGGTCCAATGAGAGTTGATATAGAAGATCTCACCGAACAAGAACAATTCTTACTGACCAAAAGTTCTACGTTTTGCATGTATCCCTGGATGCATTTTCATGCCTATCCCACTGGAGCAGCATATCCATGTTGCCAGGCAGATATGGAATTTTCTATTGGAGACATGAGAAAGAATACTATCAAGGAAATATGGAACCAAGAACCGATAAAAAAAATACGTAATCAGATGCTGAATGAACAATCTGTTTCGGCGTGTAACAGGTGCTACGAGCAAGAGTCGGCGGGATTTGTCAGTGGAAGAATGAGTGCCAACAAACATCACGGACATCTTATCAATCGAGTACATGAAACTGAACCTGATGGAACTCTAGACAGATTTGAGTTGACCTACTGGGACATAAGATTTTCAAATCTCTGTAATCTAAGTTGCCGCAGTTGTGGCCATATTTTTTCAAGTTCTTGGTACAAGGATCAAGCCAAACTAGCCGGCCCTGACTGGAAAAAAACACACAAGGTGTTGAACTATGCTGGTAGATTTGAAACTGATGCATGGGATCAATTAGTGGATCATATTGAGCATGTTGAACAGATCTACTTTGCCGGCGGCGAACCATTGCTCATGGAAGAACACTATAAGATTCTAGACGAACTGGTGCGACAAAAAAAGTTCAATGTACGATTAATATACAACACTAATTTCACGCATACCAATCTCAAAGATAAGAGTGTATTTGAATATTGGAAATTGTTTGATTCAGTTAGTGTAGGTGCCAGTCTAGACGCTAGCGGTGCTCGCGGTGAATACATACGCAAGGGTACCAGCTGGACAGTGGTAGAACAAAACCGTCGAAAAATGATTGAAATCTGCCCTGCTGTAGACTTTTATATCAGTCCCACACTCAGCATAATGAATGCTCTACACTTGCCAGACTTTCACAAAGATTGGGTTGCAAAAGGCCTGATTCGAGCACAGGATCTCAATGTAAACATTCTGCAAGATCCTGCACATTACAGAATAGACATAGCACCTGCTGAATACAAAGGTATATTGCTAGCCCGATATCGCGAACACATTGAATGGCTTCGCGGGCAAGATCCATTACAGCGAGCCACAGTGGGATTCGAATCGGCTATCACCTACATGACAGCCACAGACAACACACACCTACTGGATACATTCTGGCGCAAAACACATGAACTGGATGGTATTCGTAACGAACGTATGCTGGACATTATTCCTGAATTGTCGGCACTCAGATGAATATGTTTGGGTCATCTTATAAAAACTTGCTGGTGTCAGGGTGTAGTTTTACGCATAACAATTATCATACTCCGGTTTCATGGGCAAACAATCTAGCACACTGGGCCGGATTAAACATTCACAATTTGGCAATACCAGGGGCTGGCAACACACATATCAAAAACAGCATTATATTATGGCTTGAACAACACAAACCCAATCCCAAGGACCTATTGATTATGGTCATGTGGAGCGGAATCGAGCGTGTGGATTGGATAACTGATCCAACACTTAGCAACTTTAAAAAGGCATACCAATTTACCTATGATTATTCAGACTGCACTGAATTAGTAGTAGGTGGCAATTGGTGGGCAAATCGTCAAGTATCACTGGTAGAACAAGCTCTTAAAGAATATACAAAATTTCAAAACAATCAAAGTTTGGCATTGACTTCCTGGCTAGCCATGACACAGTTAACTGATTATCTCAGACAAAGAGATTATACGTTTTACTACACTGCCTACCAGAATTTATGGTGTGAGGGTGATAAAACCAATCAATGGATCAACTATGGCATAGAACTTGAAAAACTTAATCTGATATTAGATAATGCTCCTTGGTTGTTTTTTGATCACAAGCATTTTCTAGGAACATGGGTAAAAACACATAATCATCTGTGGGAAGATAATCTACATCCTTCACATATAGGACACGAACTATGGTGTCAAGAAGTGTTGATACCGTTGCTGATAGAAAAAAAAGCGTTATATGAACTTACCACACAATAAATTTTGTATATTACCTTGGATCAGCTTAGAAGCTAGTCCAATTGGCACTGTGCGACCTTGCTGCCTAGCCGATGACGAAATTTTGGACAACAACGGAAACAAGTTTGAATTATCTACTGCCAATTTTGTTGACATACAAACCAGTGATCACATGCGTGATTTACGCATTAAATTCTTAGCAGGGAGCCGGCCCGAAACATGTAGAAAATGTTGGAATGAAGAAGATGCAGGACGCAAATCAAAACGAATGCATACCCTAGATCGCCTTAAACACTCTTTAAGAGATGAGCCCTGGACTACAGATGCCAGGCCATTGATGTTCCTGGATCTCAAACTGGGCAACATCTGCAATTTAAAATGTCGCATATGCGGTCCCTGGAGTTCAAGTCAGTTTGCCACAGAAGAATTGAACTTCATGCCGCGGGCAGAACAAAAAAGTTCTCATGCATATCAAATGCTGCGAGCCGGTGCCTGGCCCCGAGAAAATGAACAATTCTGGAGCCAGATTGACAGTGTGCTAACAGACATACGCTATATAGAATTCACCGGTGGCGAGCCCTTTATGATCGCTGAACACTTTGCAATGCTGCAAGGTATTGTGGATCGCGGAATTGCACATCAAGTTGAAATTCATTACAACACAAATGGTACTCAATATCCAGAAAAGGCGCATGAAATATGGCGTCATTTCAAAACAGTAGAAATTGCATTCTCAATTGATGACCTGAATCAACGCTTTGAATATCAGCGCACCAATGCTGTGTGGACTGAAGTGTGTGACAATCTACAACGCTTTAGACAACTGCGCACACAATATCCCAACATTCAACTACAGTGTTGCTCAACTGTGAATGTGTTCAATGTGCGTTACATAGATCAGCTGGCCTGGTGGATCCAGGATCAGAAATTTAATTATGTGTACTGGAATATCATGCACGATGCCTGGTACTTTAGTATCTCTACTCTGCCAGATTCAGCTAAAACTGCTATCACACACTATTTGAAATTTAATGCTGGACCGGCCCGCTACCAACAAGATATCAATGGTGTGATTGATTTCATGAATCATGGAGCCAGCACAGATGGGGTTATGCTGAGATCAAATATAGCAGATCTGGACCGCAAAAGAAATCAAGACTTTGCTGTGATCTGTCCCGAAATGGCTCAGTTGATTGAGTACAAGTTCAATGGCTAAACTGGTATTGCAACCGGAACAATTTACCAGTTTTACAAGCTGGTATCTGGAACCGTTGTGGCAAGAATATTTCAATATTGAGACTTACGATGAATCTAAGACCTACAGTAAAAATTCATTGTTTGTGTTCTGGTGGATGAATGCTCGAGACCCATTGGCAAATCAACTGTTGAATCGAGGTTATAAAGTTATTGTTGATAATTTATGGGAAGAGCCTAATACTTCATTTGCCCGGTTTTATCAACTGTCAAACGCAAACTGGTTCAGATGGAACGAAGCATTATGGTGGCAAGCTCTAGGATATCATCAATACAGCGCAGAAAAAACCTATAAAAAAATTGCATTGATGCCCATACACAGAGTTAGTCCACGTCGTGACCGAATTGTTGAAGAATTACATCCCTGGCTAGAACACATGTTGTGGAGTTACAAAAATAACAGACTGCCCAATGATGAATATACCATTGACAATTTAGACGTTAATCAACGTTTTATGAATCCGCAATGGTATAATGATACCTGTATAAATTTAGTAGTGGAAACTGCCCAGCATGGTCAACTTTTTCGTCTGACAGATAAAACCTACAAGTCATGTGCTTTTTATCAGCCCATGTTGATAATAGGGCAATCAGATTCGTTGACATTTCTAAGAGACCAAGGGTTTGAAACATTTGATAATATATTTGACGAAAGCTATGATCAGGAATCTAATTTTGAAAAAAGATTAAAACTAGTGATAGAAAATCTAAGTCTAGTCACACAGGAGCCATATTCTCCAATTACCTGGCAAAAACTACAGCACAATCACAATCATTTTTTCAATGAACAATTATGTAAACAAGGTATAATAACACAAATCATTGAACCTCTAATAGAATATGCAGAATCTTGAATCAAGGAAACTAATTTAAATGAAATACAATCGAGTTTTTGCGTTTGGAGACAGTTTTACCTATGGGCATGAATTAAGTGATTGTCCTACTAATAACTGGCCGACTCCGAGCAATCTTTCATACGGGGGATTAGTAGCTAATAAGTTATCTGCAGAATATCATTGCCATGCCATAGGAAGCTATGCCAACAACGCAATTTCTAGAAGAATAATACAAGCACTTCCAATATTAACACAGCATGACATGGTATTAGTTATGTGGACTGCCACTGTGAGACACGAGTTACTTTTACAGGATGAAGGGTGGATAAGTCTTTTGCCAACTAGCACCATGCCAATGTCAATAGAATATTTTAAACACATTGATACAACCCCACAGTATCATATTGACAAGACTTTAAAAGAAATATACATTTCTCAACAACTTTTAACCTCAGCAGATATACCACATATCTTTATGAGTTCAATGACCGATTTGTCTCAAGGAATACAAAATCAAGAAAATTTACTGTCAACAAAACTTGATCTTGACAAATGGATATTTCTTGACAACGGCCTTGGGTTTGTCGAATGGTCAAAAAATATATTAAATCTTCAATTTAGTGGGCATCCTCGAGATGCCGCCCATGAAGCATTAGCAAAAAAAATACTAGCCAAAATACATGACCAAACCTGATTCACTATGCTTGGCCCCCTGGGTCCACACCTATCTTTCGCCGCAGACCGAACGCAGAATGTGCTGTGCTTCGCGAGAGCCTGCACAGAATTTTGCGCAGTACATAGACACAGCCGCAGGCACAGGACGGTATATTCCCATCACACTAGAGCAACACTGGAATGGTGAACACATGCGAAGTGTGCGCAGACGCATGCTAGCTGGAGAAACCTTGCCCGAGTGCGAAGTGTGCAATGACCAACTGCTGAACACTGATGTGTACCGCACCTATTTTGAACACCTGTTCCGCCACAAACTGCCCGAAGTAATCAGCAGTACTGCCCCAGACGGCAGCACCACTATGCAGCCCGTGAGCTGGGATTATCGTTTTAGCAATCTGTGCAACTTCAAGTGTAGAATGTGCGGTGATATGTTGAGCAGCGCCTGGGAAAGCGAACAGCGTCAGCATAAAATGATTGACTGGACCAATCCCAAGAACGCCTGGATGCAGCCTGAGATTCGCCAAGAGATTGCTGTGTTTCAGGATACTCAGATTGAAAAAGAATTTTCAGATGCTGTAGAGCAACATCGTGTGGAAGAAGTGTACTGGGTAGGCGGCGAGCCCTTGATGTATGAACAGCACTGGCGCTACATGGCTCGTATTGTGGAACTCGATGATGGCCACAGAGTATATGCCAGGTACAATACCAATCTCAGCAGAGTTGACTACGGTGGGCGTAATTTATTTCGTGATATACTGGCTCACATGCGCGATTGGCAAATATGCGCAAGTCTGGACGGAGTTGAAGCCACAGGAGAATACATTAGAACAGGACTTGACTACGATCACTGGCTTGCGAACTTCCGTCAAGGATTAGAGTACAGTTCGCATCCAAGACAAATGCGCATAGACTTTACACTAACTCTACCGGGTATGACACAGGTCCTAGCGGTACAGCAACTAGCCCAAGAATTGGGTGTGCAACTGCTGGCCAAAGTGGTGTTTAGTTTCAGTCCAGATATCATAATGAGCCCACTGGCATTACCAAGAGAAATACTGCATCCTTGGCTGGACGAGCTGATTGATGTTACTTCAGGTGCCATGCGTGACGTGCTGGTGCAGTTGAAATCACGTCCCACATTTGACGAACAATGGCCAGACACCTATGCTTCGGGTCTTGCAAAAGGCCGGGCATATATGTTACAATTAGAAAGCATACGCAAATCATCAACTTCGATGGCTGATATCCTGTCAGCAAGACCTGCGGTGCTAGAATGGTGGAACCAACATGCTTGATACTATACGGATGGACCTGAGAAGCACTGACGATCAAGTGATGTCAGTGTACATTGATGTAGAGGATAACAGTCTCTCACGCAAATGGTTGGCAGCATTGAATCAGTTGATTCAGAATCAGAATCATCTAGAAAAGAATTACTGTTGGATAGGATGGGCAAACAGCAAACGTGATCCAGAATACATCTGTACACAAATTAATCGCAGCATACATGCTGTTAATTCAGCAGGTCTAGGATATGTTATAAAAGACTTTTTCACTCCTGCCAACACAATTGATATCAATCTTGGTATTAATCATGCCCACATGAATCAATTACACAGATATTTTGAAGACCTTCAAGGGGTATCGGGCGCAATGAGTCCGTATTACACAGCCGCAGATGATACAACTCGTTGGCACATACGTCAGTTGAATTTGCTGTGTCATGAACTAGAAAGTCTGGTATTAAGCATTCGCAAGTTAAAAACTGCTCCTGTATGGCAGCGACCATCGCAACTGATGTGTTGGCTGCAAGCACCACGTTTTGAATTAGATGCTGAAGATTATGAATTGTTCGGAATAGAAACAATAAATCGATCTTTGGGCGGTGTGTATGCGGGAGTAAACAAAGCTGTGGGTAAACATCATTGGGAAGTGTTCACAGACGAAGGCCGAGACAGTCGTGTGAATGAACTGGTAACCAGTACACTTAGATCACAAACTCAAGCAGCCGGCGATTTTGATATAGAATGGGCCAATGATCCGGGTGCATTTCCGTGGCAGATTTTGGCACTCAAAGAATTTCGCGAATGGTTAGTGGCCAACGGCTTTGATCCTGAAGATAAAAGTTTGACAATTGGCCATCCTAAGGTAGCACAAGTGGATCTTGTGCGCAGCTTTGGCACAACAGATTATGAAAAAATATGGTCGCAGTTATACAAGCACCAGGATGTGCATAGAATAAGTACTAGCACCGCTACTGCAACATACGAATATCACTGGAATGATCCAGACTATGATCTACAACAAATAAGGAAATTGAAATGACCTGGCTAAAGAACTTATGGGCAAGAATTACCCTGGAATATCGTTACCGAAAGAAATTAAAAGAATTGAGAAAGCGTGATCCTTTTATCTATAAATGAATATACTAGGAGTCTCGGCAGGGTTTCATGACGCTGCTGCCACAGTGCTGAGTTCACAAGGTGACGTGTTGTTTGCTGGACACAGCGAACGCTACAGCAAACGCAAGAATGATGCCGACTTCTGTCCAGGGCTCTTGGATGATATCTTGCCGTATGCACCTGCGCATGTGGCCTATTATGAACGTCCCTGGGCCAAGCAACTGCGTCAACTTTATGCTGGACAAGGCATTGACTGGAACAAACTCACAGTAGGGCAAATACTCAAGTCTCAGCTGGGCGACAGTATTGAACCAGAGCGAGTATCTAGTCACAGTCATCACCTGAGCCATGCGGCTTCAGGATTTCAAACCAGCCCGTTTGATCGTGCCACAGTCGTGGTAATAGATGCAGTGGGCGAATGGGAAACAGTTACTATATGGGGCGCAGAATATGATTCAACGGGTCGTGCAATTTATAAAAAACTGTGGCAACAAAATTACCCACATTCCATCGGACTCTTTTATAGTGCAGTCACTGGCCGCGTTGGCCTACACCCACTAGACGAAGAATACATACTAATGGGCATGGCTGCTTATGGCAATCCGGGCATCAGCGAACTCATGAGAATGAATCTGGTGCAGGATGAATGGGAAATTAGATTCAAAGAAAATCTACACACAGGACTAGATCCCAAGTATCTGGAACATTTTAGTGACGCAGATCTGGCAGCAGGGGCACAGGATCTAGCGGAAGACTTGATTCTAAACGTCATGATGCGAGCTCGAAACTTCAAGTTCAGCAGCAATCTAGTTTATCAAGGCGGGGTTGCACTCAATTGCAGTGCCAACAGACGAATAGGAAATTATTTTGAAAACATTTGGATTATGCCTTGCCCTGGTGATGCTGGCTCTAGCCTGGGAGCCGCTGCGTTGGCTTATGGTCAGCGGGTTAATTGGACTAGTGCTTTTCTTGGCCATGATATCCCCGGTGCTTATCCTGTTAATCTTCTACTTGATAATCTTGTTACCACTGGCATTGTTGGCGTGGCCTCAGGTCGTGCAGAGTTTGGACCTAGAGCCCTTGGACATAGAAGCCTGCTTGCAGACCCCAGAGGACCAGACATAAAAGATCGTGTGAATGAAATCAAACGACGTCAACAGTTCCGACCATTTGCTCCTGTGATACTGGAAGAACTGGCTGATCAGTACTTTATCATGCCTCGTGGTTGGGAACACAGTCCTTACATGCAGTCAGTGAGTCATTGTCGCAGTCCTGAACTGTATCCTGCTATTGTGCATCATGATGGCACCAGCAGAGTACAAACTGTATCAAAAGATTCGCCATCGGGCATTAGAGAACTCTTGGAAAAATGGTATGTCATGACCGGCTGTCCCATGCTGCTGAACACCAGCCTGAACATACGCGGTGAACCCATGGTCAACGATCGCGCGGACGCAGATCGATTCGAAGCCTTGTACGGTGTTACTGTGTGTAGCTAAGACGGTCAATCAAGCGAGCTAGACTGGGCCTGGAACGCTGTATAAACAATTGTTGGTTGTGTATCAAATCGGGCATGCATTTCAAATACCATTGATGCAGGTCCTGCTGTTTGATCTGCTGCAAAGTTTGTTTTACAGCAAACCAACGTTGAGTATTATCTACTATGCTATCGTAACTGTTGTCAATCACTGAATCAAATGTACGATATCCTGCAGAACGCAAGGCCGCCAAACTGCCCACGGGTCCTGCTATCACAAATGGTTGTCCAAACTTCATGCACTTGTAGGTTTTTTCAGTGATAAAAGCACCACCGCTTTGATCCACATCAAACAAGGTTTCGATTGAGATGTGGCAATAGCTGTTAAGATAAAGATCAGTATTGATCATTCTGTGATCGTTGTGTGCATCTGAATCAGGACCGTCACAGTAGTATGGACCATTTGCCAGGAACAACTGTAGTTTTTTGACCCAGTCCGAGTCAGACTTTATGCTAATAGGGTTGTTGTCCTCCAGATCATCTATAGTGCAATCAGTATTGTAACTCCACAGGCTGTTGTTTAGAATACCATCGGCATGCAGATCACTCATGATGCTGCCGCGCCACCATTTGTGTATGCGATTCAGTGCAGTAAAGTCATACTGTCTAGGAAGATCAGTTACAGGAGTGTAACCTTGACGACGATTAACATAACTCAAAAAGTATTCGTGATCTGGAAAGTAATGGCATCTAGCCACAGAATTGGCCACAGTATTGGCACTCACAAACAAATAACAATCCACAGGCAGCTGATGTTGCACACACAAACTATCCAGACGTTCTCGTATGCGATCAGGATTGTCCCCTTCGTGATAGTAGAACAATACTTTTATTTCTTTCAGCTGCAATTTAGCAATAGTGTTGAGTTTCATTAGTCCAAAATAATCACAATCAAAATCGTGCCAGCCCAGCGCAACCGGATACCAACTACCTGCGGGTGCTTGATCCACTGTGCTGCTGGTCCAAACGGCCCCTGCATGTTTGAGATATACTAGCAGTCTGAATGCAATTGTTCTGGGCCAGGTGTTGTCAAAGTCGTCTGGCCCTAGACCTAGATCAGCAAGATTAGGATATCCTAATTCAGGATCACTCATGGTGTCGTAGCAAAAATTTATCATGTATCTATCTGTGCCAGCATGTTGTTTAGTTCAGTCCACAATACTGCTTCAAAACCACCCTTGTAGAAATGATTCCAGTTGTGTTCTATTACTTCTTGAGCTGCATCAAACAACTGTTGCTTGGCTTTGGTAGACAGCACGTCTAGACTCTTTAGCAGTTCAGCAATGCGAGTAATACGCAAATCGTCCTCGGCCAAATCATAACTCTCGTCCCAGATGTTGCCAAAGGTTCGGAAACCGTAACTGCGCAGGTATTCGAGACTACCACGTGTGCCCACAACAACAAATGGCATACCTAGAGCAATGGGCTTGAATGTCTTTTCAGTCAAATGATGTCTACGTCCTGTAGCCACAGTTTCAGTCACAAGATATAGTAGGCTTTCGGCTGCCTCATCAAACAAGCTGAGCCAACAGCTATGCATGGGATGGTCGGTTTCATTCACAAAGTTGATGGGCAAGGTCTGTGCCGCAAATACAGATTCAATGTCAGGATATTTTGCTGCCAAGGGCTTGATGGCATGGTGTATGCTGATGTTTTCTGCAGGGCATGTGTCGGGACAACTGATATGATTGTGCGTCATATCATGCTTGAATATGTGATACAGTATTTCTAATCTATGTTGCCGTTCGCCAGCCACAATACGATTAGGGGCAATAAATGTTCGGGTTATAGTGCGTTCTTGTATTGGCTGTATCAAAAAGGTCTTGTCATATCCGCGATACCAGTCCAGTGCTGCCCAGCCATGAAAGAAATAGTAAGCAGGTTTCCACTTGAAATGAGCACACACATATTCAACATTTTCGCTATCATGTTCACTGGTCAACAGGTATCCAGGAATTTCACCATTTGCACGTGGTATCTTGCTCCAGGCGCCAGTGACTCTATTAAGATATATGTTGGAGTGTATATCTGCATTGAGAGTTATAACTTTCTCAAAAGTCTCCATGTGTATGCTCAAATGAATAGGCTCTTGGTCATAAATGAATATATAATTGTGTTCGTGAGCAGTATCACTACCGTAACTAACTACACTGTCTGGATCACTGCGCCCAAACGGATCGCAATGAAACACTCTGTAACCTGGACGATTCCGTTGAAACCAAGGCCAAAAAGTGTTGTTGTAAATTTCATCTATTCTGATCATTAATGTTCGACGTATTTTATATTGGAAATAAACCCAACCTGTTTGTGCATGAGTGTGAGGTTGAATCAATTGAACAAGCACAGCAACAGAGTCGCACTGGATATTTCTGGATGGTATCATACTTAGTGGATTACACAGGGTTCAATTTCCTTTGGAAACCAGCACCTTGGCAAGGTCATCAGTGTCATGCTTGGCCCAGCCAATGGCAAAAAGATTCAGGTACATATCTAGCGCCCAAGTCAGGCTATTTTGAAATCAACTACAGAAAAGACCAAGTGCTGACGCGGTTACAGGACCGGAGCAACTGGGTCATTCCTGACAATTTTGATGCAGATAGTTTTGACTTCTCCTGGCATCCTGACACAACAGAACCTGATTATGTATATCAATTTGGCACACAGCATCAACGCACAGGCGGTCCAAAATATTGTGTGGCAGGTGCCATAGATCTGAAGTTTTGCGATCAAGTCAGAGGAAGTGTCAAGTCTGGCACAACACCCATAATTGAAATAAATCACCTGGACGGCAATGCTGGACAAGTTCCAGGAGTTGTATCCACTGTTCGTTACTTTGACAACTACAAAGATACACTTGCTAGAATTGCCAACACTTGTGAACACGAGTATGTGTGGATTGTCAGTAGTATCTGCGACTACAGTAATTTTGACTTCTCCTGGCATCCTGAGCTATGGCAAAACACCATGCTGCATGTGTTTGCTAGCGACGAGCAAAAGTTTGGCGACACATTCTATATGCATGTGCCCAGCTTCCAAAAGCGTATAGATCAATTTGCATTGCTTGATTGGTATGATCTAAACTTTGTTAGTACTGGCGTTCCACGTAGACCCATGCCCATAGTACAGCACGATCAAGACAGTCATGCAGATGTGATTCGGACTCGAAACTTTGCCGGTCCACTAGCAGTATTCACACAGTCTGCCTACATGAGCGCAAACTTGGTCACTGTGTCATTGTGGAGAGAACAAACCAAGACTATAGTTCCGTTGAATCCCGGTGCATCTAGTGTGATTGTGCCTCGAACAGCCGTGCCTTATATCAAGACACAGCTATACGATTACCCTTATGTGGACAAGACGCATCGTGTGCTACTGGATCCGCGCCAGGACATTGTGTTCATCTCCAACGGTGAAACCAACGCTGAAGATAATTGGACAATTCTAGAAAGCAGAATCATAGGACTAGAGACAAATAAACTACACAGAGTCGATCGTGTGAATGGTCGTGCAGCAGCATATCATGCAGCAGCCCAGGCCAGTACTACGCCGTGGTTCTTTGCTGTGTTTGGTAAGTTAGCAATTGATCTTGACTTTGACTGGGCATGGCAACCTGATCGCATGCAACAAGCCAAACACTATATCTTTCATGCTCGGAATCCGGTCAATGGCCTAATATACGGACATCAGGCCATGATCGCATACAACAAACAATTGGTACTAGACAATCCAGGAGTGGGACTAGACTTCACGCTGGACTCACCACATGAAGTAGTGCCCATCTTGAGTGGAGTGGCATACTACGATACTAGTGCCTGGAGTACATGGCGCACAGCATTCAGAGAAGTTCTAAAACTTCAAGCCAGCTTGCCAGATGTGGAAAATGAATACCGTCTAAACAAATGGCTTGATATCAACAGTGACGAAACAGATCCGCAGTGGAGCCGACTTGGTGCAGAAGATGCTGTAGAATATTACAATCAAGTCAACGGTGACTTTGCAGCTCTTAAGAAAAGCTACGAGTGGGAGTGGCTTGCAAGTTATGCGTTTGTCAAACGCAGCCTATTACCGAGTCAATGATGTATTCTGCTTCTGAGTCAGTGAGCTCAGGATAGATTGGCAGACTCAAACAGCGTCGGCTTAGAGAATAGCAGGCACCCAATATATCAGGAGCAGCACAATCTTGATATGGATTCAAGGCCTGGATAGGATCTAGATAATGTACTTTGGTTTCAATGCCAAGATCAGTTAGCGCCTGATGTAGCTGATCTCTATGATCAACATCAATTACAAATTTGTGATAGCAATGCTCTCGATAGTTTGTGGCGTCAATCAGTGAACGAATTCCGGCTTGACTCAGTTGCTCCATCCAGTGTCGCGCAATCTCTCCCCTGCGGGTTTGCCATGCATCTATGTAACGAGTCTTGACCATCATCTGCGCACAGTCAACTTCACTCATTCGCGAGTTTGTGCCAGTCTGCGCACTGCCACTAATGCGATATGATCGATTTCTAATCCAGTTTCTAGCAAAGAGATCCAACAGGATGCTATCAGTAATTACTGCTCCGCCGTTGCCGTAGTTGTTGAAGTTCTTGGTAGGATCAAAACTGATAGCAGCCGCAAACCCCCTGCGTTCACAGTTGCGACTCAACCAATGTTGTGCAGCATCTTCAACCCAGGTTCTAGAGTATCCTTCAGACGCATAACTGGAATCCAGGGCGTGGCCATACAAGCCAACAGGGCAAATCACAGTGGCGTCTTTGTGAACAGTTGCCAAATCCATTAGTCCATATGCATTGGTATCTGCCACGGTCACAGTCCAACCTGCTCGTCGCCACGCATTGGCAGTGGCCACATAGGTCATTGCAGGAACTGATACTATCGCATCATCTAGATCATGGAGATAACTAGCAATGATTTCCAGGGCCTGTGTGCCTGAATGACATGTGATTGCATACAGGCTGTGATTCTTTTTGGCCAGCCAGGATTCAAATTGTTCGGTATATTCACCGCTCATGAGAGATCCTGAACGCAACACAGTGTCTGTTGCATCCAGAATTTCTGTGCGTAGATTGTTATACTGTTTTGGTATTCCAGTAAACGGAATTTTTAAGCCATTCATAATACTTTTCAAAGCCCTCTTCTACATCTACTTGGGGATCAAATCCAAAGTCTCTACGTGCAGCATCAATGTTCAGCGCACCGCGACTGGGAAAGTCTGTGTCCTTGTCTCGGACCACAATAGAGCCCGAGCCTGCAAGTTTGACTGCCAAGTTAGCAGCGTCCCATAATGTTCTACTGTGACTCTTGGTGATGTTATAGGTTTTGTTATCAGTGTTGTGGCTCAATGCAGCAGCCACAATACCATCAGCAGCATCTTCCACATAGGTAAAGTCCAGGGTTTCGTTTTTGCCATTCACATTCAATACACCGCCGCGCATGGCAGCCAGCATGAATTTTGCAATGACTCTATCTTCCACATCCAAGGGCCCGTACACAGCACTGGGACGAATGATAGTGTGTGCAATATTGTCTCTGCGTGTGTAGTCTCGTACCAGCCATTCACCTGCCAGTTTCATAATGCCATACTGCCCTTGCGGAGCACATACTGCATCTTCTGTTACATCATCCACAAAGTCTCCGTACACCATGGAACTGCTGATATACACAAATTTGCGTGTATCGTAGTTCCGGCTGGCTTCCAACAAGTTTAGCAAGCCTTCGCTCATCACACGACTGCCCTTTGCAGGGTTGGCATTGACCACTTTCTGTCGCGGAAAGCTGGCCATGTGAATCACAATCTCCGGCTGTTCAATCTTGAACACCTTGTTCACAGCATAGCTGTCACAAATGTCATACTTGTAGTATCTACTCAAGTTGATTTTCTTGATACGTTCTTCAACCAGATAATCTATTTCAGGCTGAGGAATAATTCCGTAGTTGGTTTGTGTGTCCATGATAGACACCACATGCCCTTGATCTTGCAGTCGTTGAACCACATTGTGCCCAATAAGACCAAGTCCGCCTGTTACTAGTATATTCATTTTCCTGTCCATTTCAATTGAAACATCATGTAAACTTTTTCGTCCATCAACCCATGCATACTGCTGGCATAATCCCAATATCGACCAGGTTGTACTATACCCGGTGCTCCATATGTTTTTTGTAACCAACTCTCTTGATCTCGAGAGAGTTTTTCAAAAGTTCGATACACCATTATTGGTACAAATTTAGTGCCATCCCACATCTGCTTTCGAACAGGTGGACGAGATGTGGCCACAACATCTAGATATTCGATGTATTCACTGTTCATGTGTACTTGAGTTTGAAAAACGTTTGATCGGGCTCGCTGAGTCTGGCTATGATACTGAATCGATATGAATAGTTGCTGATATCCAAGTGTTGAGTCCACCAAGGAGTTTCTACAGCATGAGCTATTACCCAGGCACCTGCTTCGCTGTGTTCCCAGTCTGTCAAAGGACCAGCTGCGTGTATCGCAGGATCTTCAATTTCAGACACACAAAAAGAATGCACAACCAGGTCCGAAAACGCCACAGATTGATCATTGATAAGTCTAAACTCTCGAGGCTTCCAGTGTGATCGGTCAGTTGGTGCAGCAGTTATGGCCATGTGTTAGTGTAACACATGATTGGTCACTTTGCAACTAGATCGGCAGCCATTGGAAAGATTGCTGCAATGGCTTGAGCACAGGCTAACGCAACAATTTGATGCTCTTTCTGGGTACCATTGGCACTCCTGAGTTCAATAAAATGAATCCAGGATCGCAAGGTACCATTCATGTACAGTCTACTCACAGTGTTGCCTTCAGGCAAGATGGCTCGGGCCTGTTCCTTGGCAATACCAAGTTCAATAGCTCGAGCATAATGCTTGCGAACCAGATCAATAACTTCTTGCTGTGCGCTGTCCCACCATAGTGCAAGATCAGCGTTGTCAGTTTCTATACTGTTTTGTCTATTCTTGGTGTCCTGGAGTCGGGCTTCTCTAAGTACAAAGTCAAGATCCTTTGTTGGGTCAGCGTAGCGTTGGCTGAACTCCTGGAACGCAAAGCTACGGTGTCTAAGGATTTGCCTTGCAATATCTCTTGTTGTTGTAATTTCCACGCAAGCTGAAACCATTTCAAGTGGACTCCAGTGAGCATGCTTAACCAGGTATCGGATGAGTTTTTCTGATGTGTCAGTGTTGAGCTGATTGGCAGGATTGGACACACGGGCGCAATACGCAATGAGTTCTTGTGCATTGTCGATTCCTGACTCTGCAAACTCCTTCGTGGGCTGACTGTAGCTGAGTAGTCGAACATTCATAGACTTTTTAATAATTTATCCGTGGCTGGTTGAACAATATTGGCAACAGCATTTACATCAACCACAAAGTCAATGGTACGCACAGTGTCGCCAAGCGAGTTGAGATTGCGGTTAAGCAGTTCTTCAATTTCATCGTTGTCAAGCCCGTCCCGTCTTAGTCTAGCTAGATTGATGGTCTTCTGACGATTGCCATCTATGCGAACGATCATTTTATTGATGCATTCTAACGGAACTTCGGTCTTTTCTACTTCTGAAATTATATGATCCCACTTGGACAGGAATTCTTCACTCAGCGGCATGGGCAGCGACTTTGGCTTTGGCAGGTCGGCCCTTTTTCACTGCTGGCTTCTCAGCTTCCATCACTGGCATGGGTGCCATCTTGGGCAAGTCCATCATTCGTACACCAGGAAACATTTTTTCTGCTTCCTTCTTCATTCTGGCTGCTTCGTTGATCATGCCAGTTGCTTCGTTGTGCATGCGCACCGCCTGGGTAAGCATGTCAGCAGCAATGGATTTATCATCTAACGCACCGTCGACTGGGGCAGCAGAATAACCAGTGGTTGGTTTATTTTGTTGTGCCTTGTAGGCAGCTTCTGCTTGACGCTTGACTTTGGGATCTACCAATCCTGCATTGTTGTCCAGGTCAGCCATCTTCTTGATTGCATCAGATCCCAGTTTCATTTCGTTCAGGATCTTGTTGAGTTCGCTCAGTCGAACATTTGCATTGGGACTGGGTGTTACCAAAACATGTTCAGTATTCACACGCTTCATCAATCTTTCAGCATGCAGAGCCTGTAGCATGTTGCGACCATCCGGGAACAGATTGCGATTCAGTGCATCTGCCAATTCTTCGGCTGCTTGTCCGACAGGACTTTCCAGTACCTTCATCAGGGGATCATGAATGTGCATGGGCAGGAGGTCAGGATAGATAACCAAGCACATGTGCTCGTCGCCGGGGATCTGTCTAAAGACTACTGCAATCTTGCGATCGCTGTGTTTACCAATGTGTTTTAAAAATCTTGCCATGTTATTCTCCTTGGGGTTGTGTTTCAACTGGTGCCTGTGCTTCTTGAGCCTGGGCAATAGCGGTGGTGACAAATTGATCTAGCTTTTCATACAAGATTCCAATTTCTCGGGCTTCGCTGGCACCAAAGGCACCGCGTTTGAATGCAGCATCGATCACATTACGGCATGCCGCAATATCGTTGATTGTGAGTTGAAGTGTAGTGTCATCCATGTAGATATTTACAATAGAAAATCCCCAGACATAAATTTATCTGGGGATTTCGGTAAAACTGATTTCAGTTTATTTTTCGTCGTAGTAGGCAAATTGTCCCCAGGGTGGCACAATTGTTGTGGTACCATGCAGGATAAACACTGTATCGGTGTAGTTTTCATCACCCCATGAACCAAACGGATAGCCGTCTGTGAACATGACCAGCCGCTTGGGCTCAATCTCATGTTCCTTCAGGTAGTTGTACACACAATCAAAGTCTGTGCCGCCACCACCCTTGACCTCGTAGTCGCAGATGTCATCCAGGTTGTCACTGTCATACTGCACAGGATTGTAGGCCTCAGTATCAAAAGTCACCACATGAATACGGTATGCCGGGAACGATTCCATGATGCCTTGAATCTCACTTAGAAAGTCCTTCAGCATCTTTTCGCTGATACTGCCTGAAGCGTCCAGAGCCACAGCAATATCAATCATGGGATCCAGTTTCATGCCGGGCATGACTGCATCCATGTGCCAACCTTTGCGGCTGGCTCGCATCCAGGTAAAGTCACTCTTGATAGTGCTCTCCAACTGCATACGCAACAGTTCACGCCAGTCCATCTTGGGCTCTGTGAGATCCTGGATCAGTCGCTTGACGCCTGCGGGCAAGTTGCCTGCTCCATCCACTGTGGCAGCCGCCGCCAGCATGGCTTCCTTGATCTCGTCCTTGATGGCCTGACGTTCTTCAGCAGTGAGTTTGGGACGACCCTTGCCTTTGCCTTCGTCATCACCGTCCCCATCACCCTCACTGTCGCCTTCACCATCCAGGTGCTCGTCAATCATTTGATCCAGCAATTTGCCAATATCAATCTTGTCTGCTTTTTCGTACAGTTTGTCGTAGACTTCTTCTGAGCTCAAGCCATCATACTTGGGATCATGCAAACAAGGCACTGACGTGATCTTTTCACCTACCTTGTGCTTGATCAAGTCTGCGTTTACACAATAGTCATTGGCAATGTTCCACAACTGTGGATCTCTGTCACCACGCCGTCCAAAGTGATCATACACACAATGCAGGACCTCATGTCCAAACAAGAATTCAATTTCTCTAGGACGCAACATCTTGATGAAGCGGCTATTGTAATAAAAGTGACGTCCGTCTGTGGCAGCAGTTGGGCACCATTCATCAGCATTGACTAACTTCAATCTAGTGGCCAAGTTACCAAAGAATGAAGCCTTGAGCAACAAGCCCACACGGGCTGTGATCAAGAGTTCACGTACTTCTCGGTCCACCCTGGGCTCAGTAGGCCCAATCAAATTAGCGAACTTTTTCTTGTCTTCTTTAGTGGCTGTGGTAGATGTCATGTGTGTCCTTTGCTGCTTATGTGTAATTATAACACAAGAGTGATTAATAGTCAAGCCCGCAGTTCAGCGGCACGTTCGCAGGCATGGTTCAACTCAGTCTGTGCATCGCACATCTCATTCCATGCTGCGTGGTCATTATGGTCGCCGCCCCAATTCTTAGGATTGTCTGGGTGGTTGTCTAAATCACTTGCAAACTGGTTGTAAACATTGCTTTGGTTTGCTTGGTGATATGCAACCAGTTTCTCGGCGTATTGCAGTGCAAGTTCTTGAACAGTGTAAGTCATTTCCGGGCTCCTTGTTGCTGTGTATGTGTGTATTATAGCACAAGAACGAATAATGGTCAAATCGGTTAAAACAGCCCGGGATCCTGACCTTTGCGGTTTAGATACTTGAGCTGGAACCAAGAGTGCGCTGCTTCTGTAAAAAAATCCAGGTGCACCTGCGGACTATAGTGATGCCGCGTTTCTTCGTTGACGTTGCCGTTGACCAGAACAGTCTGCACATAAGGTTCCAGTCCCTGATGGTCTCGAGAACTAAAGCCCAGCTCGCGCCGCATTATGTGCCGCATGCGAATTGTGTTGCCATAGGTCTGAGTCAACAGATCTAGAATCTCCATCCAGTCCGCAGGATCATGGAATACCACAAGATTCTTTTTTACAGTTACCCGACCCACTACTCAGTTCCTGAATGTGCCAGTTGAAAAAATGTCAGTTCTTTTTCGCTGGCAAGATAGATACGATAGTCTTTGTATGCAACTGAATATGCCCAGTACTGGTTCATGTCTTCTACTTGAACTGTAACGTCTGGGCGAACAGATCCCAACCACTTGATCGCGGACTGAATTTCCACGTCCTGGCTCCAGCCGTAGGTGCGATTCATCCAACGTCTAGCACGATCAAAGTCCAGCACGCCGGTGCCATTGCCCCGTGTATTCTTGCTAAACTCCAACATGTAGTCAAAGACACCAGAATGACTGTATCGACGATCTAATCGGGTTACTAGATATTTCATAGTTATAAAAAAAGGGCTGCGATTAAACAGCCCTTTCTAATTTAGGCACTTGCCTGCAAAATGTATTTGCCGTACTTGGCGTGGAAGGCGTCAAAGTTCTTGAGCTTGGTAGGCAGGAACGGCAAGTCGTATGTGGTCAACGCAATACGAGCACCCATCACAGTCAACTCAGTCTCAAAGTTCTTCATCATATAGCCCAGAAAGTTGTCTGCCATGCTGTGGAACTGTGCGTCTGCTGGCTTGAGCTCAACATGGGCCTTGAGCTCATAGCACATGGAGATTACTAAACTGTACATGGCACTGACTTCTTTCACGTTCAAGTCTGTGACCTTGCCACTCAAGATGTCTGCAGGGTTGGGCATGCGTCCAGATACCTTGCGGTGTGCCATGAACTTCACAGCAAGTCCTTCACCCACAGTACCTGCAATCAGGTTGGTAAGTGTGTCATCGTCTGTGGCACCTTGGTCCAGTAACTGGCTCACAAAGCTCCATGAACGTGGAGTAGCAAACGCACGTGAACTGGACTTGGCATCAAAGTCATACAGGTCCTGCTTGGCAAAGCTCAAGTAACCAACCACTTCGGGATGGATCTTGTTCTCCACAGCCCAGGTCTGCCAACTAGCAAAGTCCACCTTCATCTCCTGATGAATAAAGCGGTTTGCCAGCGGTGTGGGCATGCGATATGTGACGCCTTTGTCGCTTTCACGATTGCCTGCGGCCACCATCACAACATTGTCCGGCAAACGATACTTGCCAATGCGTCGATTCAGAATCAACTGATATGCTGCACTCTGCACGGACGGAGCAGCCGAGTTCAACTCATCTAAAAACAGCACCACAATAGGGTATGCTGCTGACATTTCTTCATCGGGCAATTCAATAGGAGGTGCCCAGTCCATCTTGCCAATGTCCTTGTTGTAGAAAGGAATACCACGAATGTCGGTGGGTTCCATCTGTCCCAGGCGCAGGTCAATCATGAGTCCGCCGAGATCACTTGTGATGCCTTCTACCAGCTCACTTTTGCCAATGCCCGGAGGACCCCACAAGAATAAGGGACGTTTGACTTCAAATGCCTTGAGCAGGCTTTTACGAGCCTGGATGGCTGTGACTGTGCGTGAATCTGACATGGAGTGGGTCCTTCTAGTTACTAAGTTTATATTATAACACTAACACGATTAAAGGTCAACTGTGGCCGGCTCAAGCAGTTCACGAAGTTCATGCATGTGAATGCTGTCGTAGACCAAGTTGACAGGAACATCTAGCAAGGCACTGATTGAGGCCGGAGTCTCATCTTGTGCCAGTAAATCCTGGATCTCAATATCAAGTTCTTTAAATTGTCCCATTATGCTACTTCCTTTTGAGTTGTCAATGCTTCTGTCAATGCTGTCAATGTCCGGCTCAGCGGGTGTGTGTTTTCGTATGTGGTGCCACAGTACCACATACCGTCCCGCATGATGTAGTAATACTCAGCAGCACAGTCATCGCACTGTTCCAGGAACTGTTCAAAGGTCAATGCTACTCGGAACTCTGTGTTCTTTTCACCGCGATCGCGTCCGTAAAATACAGTGATGTCTCCAGCAGGAGCGTCAAACGAATGTTCAACATCTGGTGGAATTTCAATATTCTTGCACAACACACTCATATCGCCCAGTGCTACCAAATAGTTGGCCTTGGCACTGTCATAATGTGCTTGCAAGACAGCACCCGTGTGTTCCACGCTGCCATTCCAGTGGCAATAAACGCTTTTGACTTTGTTGCCATGCATGACGCCAATTCTGCTTCGTGTACCCATTTTTGACTCCGGTTTGTTGCTGTATGTGTGTATTATAGCATTTCGGTGAATATTAGTCAACCAATTAGTCTTTGGGTGAAAGATATTCAAACAGGATCCACTTGGCACGATTCAGCAGTTGGCGCTGATCTTCCTGAAGATTGGCCAAGGTGTCTGAGTCATAAGGACCATGTGCCATCATCTCTTGGCAATCGCTCAACATGCTGGCCACAACCATTGCAGGGCCAGTGAACCGGAATGTGATGCTGGACTCTACACTTTCTCGAAGTTCAGCTTCGGTGCAACCGTACATGGCACGTTCACGTTCAAGTTTGATATTTTTGCCAACTGCGGCGCGGATTTCTGGTGCTGCTGTCATCTACTACTCCTTGTTGCTATGTGTGTATTATAGCATTTCGAGTAATAATGGTCAACCGTTTTATTTCTTTTTGGCAGTGGCTTCTTCTTCGGGGGTCATGAAGCGCGGTGGGTACGGATGATCCAGGAACTTGAAAAATCTCACTGGTTTCCAGTAGGTGTGCAAGAGATAGTTGATCACCACAACACCTGCGGTGATAACCACAAACCCCAGCATTATCAAAATGCTGCCTGTGAAAAAGAATGCGGCTTGATCTAGATTCATGTTAGTAGATTTCTTTTACTAGAGTGAATTCTTCAGTGGGCCATAGTGCTTTGAATTCATCTGTTTTGACATAGTCGTTGTAGGACTTGGCATCAAAGAACACTTTGTGGAATGCTGTTTTAAGAGTACCTTTTGGGTTTATTGTTAAGTAAACCGATTTTGCTTTGCCTGCCATTTCGTGCTCCTGGTGTTAAGTATTGATTATAACACTAGAAGGAATACAAGTCAATGGCATGTGGCAATCAACGATCTAAGCCGGCAGCAGCTAACTTTTTTATTCTGGTGTTTATGGCCGCAAGTCTTTGCTGCATTTCTGGCGGCAGCTTGGCTGCATCTTCAGGAGTCTTGAGATATTTTTCAAGTACCGCAGCATGTTGTCCTAGTTCTGCTTTTTCCTGGTCTGTCAGATAGTTGCCGGCATCGTTGGTTGCTGCTGGACCAATTTGGCCAAATTGGCCAAGAGAATTTGCATTACGTGCCAACTGAGTCATAGTGCTGATCAACTCTGTTGTCATGTCGTACAATTGATATGTACCGTAGAGTGCTGTACCACCCAGTCCTAATTTTGCTGCGGTCCAGGCTTTTTTGCCAAACGTGCCAGCAGTGGTTGCAGCGGTGGTTGCAGCGGCTGTTCCTGCCTTTGCCATAGCAGGTGCTGCTTTGGCTGCTATAGACTTTCCATATTTGTAGGCTAGTGCTGCCGCCGCAGCAGTACCAAGAATCTCATTGATCATGTCACGGCGCACAGCCATTTGTTCTGACTCGGACAGCAGGTACATGTTTTTGAATACATAACTGCGCAGTTCATGTTCTGTCATGACGTCAACATTGTTGGCCAACTCAACGTCTTCAAATTTATATTTGGTCAGAATTTTTTCAATGCCATCCACACTCTTGACCAGGTCATCTGGTGCTGCCACTGGTGTTGCAGATTGCCCACCATCAGCAGGAGTATCAGCCACAATCACTGTGGCCGCTGCTTTGATCACACGTTCTAGTCTAGTTCGGATCTCAGGAGTTATGGCCGCAGCAACAGCAGGATCCTTGCTCAGGTCTTGAATAGCCTTGAGATTTTGATCCAGCACAGCAGCATCTTCGGGAGAGATATTTATTTTTGGATCGTTGACAGCATCTTTGGCCAGGTTCACTGCATTTATTCCCAGACTTGCGGCCCATCCCCAACCAGGTATAAGACTCGCCAGTCCTGCTGCACCAGCAATACCGGCTCCAGCATAGTCACCTTTCTGGTAGCGGTCATATGCATCTTGCGCACTTAGCACAGCACCAACACCAGGCAGTGCCCGACCTACTGCGCCTTTGAGTAGACCTTTGCCAGCAATCTTTCCTGCTGCCTGCGTATTTGGCATTGCCTGAGCCGGAGCAGTCGCAGCAGTGCTGGCTGTTTGTGCTGCCCTTTGCGCCTGATATGCCTGAGCTTCTCTGCTGCCACCCGGTCTAGACACATAAGGATTGGCCGGTGCCGAAGGTGCAGGAGGTACATAACCGCCTTTTTGTATTTTTGATTGTGCAAAGCCCGGAGTCGCAGCAGATGTTGTAGGATCCGCAGGTATTGTGCGTTGGATAGCATCCTGATACGATCGACGTTGTTGAGCGGTTGGAACAGCTTCCATCAAGTTGCGCCAGGTTGCCATTTGATCGGGCATGGCAGCTGATCGACTTTCAGACATCTTGACCTTGTACTTGGTCAGAATTTGTTCAATGGTATCAAGTGCTGTGGTCAATTGAGATATAGTGGCCTGGCCAGCAGGAGTAGATGTCTCTGTGCCCAGCACATCCGAATATTTGGCTGCAATTATTGGATTTTTTGCAGCGGCAGCACGAGTAAGTGGTCCCAGAGCGCCGTCGATACCATCACGACCTGCACCAGTGGCACCAAGAGGTGCACCAGCGGCCTTGAGCTCTTGCTGTAGTTGTTTTATTCTGGCTATACCACCACCGCTACCACCTGGTTCAGCAGCAAAAGCATGCTTTAGGCCGGTGTGCTGGGCTCGAGGAGTTCCGCATTTGACACAGCGATTTTCCTGAGCCGAAGCCGCTGCTATGGCCTGATCATTGGTGAATGTGCCCAGGCTGGGCAAGGCCACATTGGTGTTGGGCGGCACTGGATCTGCCTCGTTCAGGAGGTCAAGATATCTGCGAAAATTGTGTGTGCTCATGAAGATATTTATCTTCTTTTGACAGCACACACAGAGAGATCAATACTTGCGATGGTGGCTTTTGCTCACAATATCCTGTGGTTTGTACAGCCAGCTACGATCCACAAAACCCTGTTCAATTTCACGCAGGGCAGTGACCACATGACTGCTTACCTTGGTAACTCGGGGCATGTCGCCGCGGCTGAGTTCTCTAGCACGCCGTGCAGCTACCAGGATCATTTCGTATCTGTTGCCAATTGCAGCCACAGCCACATCACTTGTAATTCTTGCCATTTTGTAGTCCTTGAGTTTGAGTTAAACAACTGTTGCGTGTTGTGCTAGCAGTATAACAGATTGCTGTCACAAAGTCAACAAAAAGCCCACCGAAGTGGGCTGATTTGAATTACATTTCTACATAATCTTCTTTGAAGCCACCGCATTCAGGGCAGGGAAAATCCTCTGGTAAATCATCCCAGACTCCTTCAAGTTCTTGATCATGCACATGACCGCAAATAACGCACACATGATCCATTATAGTGTCTCCAGAACTTGAGTATATGCTGCCGCATGACGCTGTTCAACTTTGGCCAGGGCAGTGAAACGCCGTTGAGCCTGGGCTAGAACTGCGGCAAATTCTTCAGCATGTTGTTTTGATTCTGCTGTTTGATCTGCGGCTTCTGTGGCAGCAGCGGTGTTGCCTTCTGCAATGGCTTCTGCTTGCATTGTGGGGTACATTGTGGTGAACTCATGAGTCTCTCCTGCAATGGCCATTTCTAGACACTGCTTGACATCTGGTTTACCAACCAGCAATTCTAAATGACCCCAGGCGTGCAGCAGTTCTTGATCTGCTGTGTGTTCAAAGTGCAGTGCAACATCTTCGTGGCCTTGTGCTCGGGCCATCTTGGCAAAGTAGCGATACTTGACATGAGCCTGTGACTCACCAGCAAATGCTGCCTCCAAGTTTTTGATTGTGATCGACATAGATACCTTTCTGTTAAAATACTATTGTACAACTATTTACTATAGGAGTCAACTATAAAATGATATTTTTCAATTGTAAATTCCTATTACATCAATAGGTCAAGAAAAAGCCCACCGAAGTGGGCTGATTGCTATTTTTGATTACAAGGTATAACTACCTCGTTTGGCGTCAAGCGTTAGCTGCTACCAAATATTGTGAGTCATTTGCATTTCTCTTTTTTGTGTCTACGGCCGAGCTTCCCCAACCCTAACGGCTTCTACATTGCCGGACTGTCCATTTCTGTACTCTTAACCCTGTCGAAACTATGCAGGCCCATTATAAAGAATACTACTGAATTGTGTTGGATGTTGCCATCCGCAAAAACCTGTGCAATATTCTTTATGGTGGACCTGGGGGGATTCGCACCCCCGTCCAGAATCCTTTTCTGTCTACTTCATACAGTCTTAACTGTTATTTATTTTAATGAGTTAACTGAGTCTTCCCAGTCTTGATTGAATGTTGACATTTTTGTATCCCACTCAAACTTCATTCCACTACCTTCCCAAATTTTAGCAGTGTTTGAATTGGGATTCTGATGTACAGCCTTCATAGCAGCCTGAATCTTGTTGCGTTGTGCATCAGTTGCGTTCTTCAAGATAAAAAGCACATAGTAGCCGACCTTGAGATTTTTGTTGGCAAGATCTTTTGCAGCCAATGGAATCAAGGCATCAGCTGACGATGGGCTCATACGATACATGCATGTGCCGTTGCCTGACTGTGCAAATTTTCTTGCCAGCTTGCTTTCAATGATACCGTAGTCAACTTCACCGTTTAGCAAAGCAGTGATAGTGCTTGGACTGCCAGCAGCAAAATGCACAGGTTTGTGAGTGGTCTTGAATGACGCATTGATTCCGTTGTTGATGCTATTGACCATCACACTAGCAGGAATGGCATGTCCAATCCTGTACGATGATCCAGCTGTGACCATACGGGCAGCATTCATTTCTGGTTTGGCTGAACAGATATAGTAAGAGTCATAGTGTACACGAATCAATTCTTTTTCGGTAAATGTCATTATATTGCAAGAGCCTTGTTTGCGGATACCGGCGTCTATGTCGCCTGCCCAGGGAAATAGCACAGGCATATTTTTATCTATTTTGTCAATAACAGCCGTTGCCAGGCACCCAGATCCTGGGTTGATGTAGTCAATTTTGAATTGGTTCTGCAGATCCTGGGTCAATGCACTGGTCTCCAGATAGAACCCACCTGTTTTTGAGCCAGTGTTCACAATGGTGATGTCCTGTGCCGCAGCAGCCAAGGTCATGGTTGCAAACGCAACCAACGCTAGTAATTTCTTCATTTTTTTTCAGTCCTTTTAAAAATACAATGAATGGAGTCTAAGTCCATAATCCAACAACTTGTCACCGATAAAGTATCCAAATATCAGTCCAGTTGTGTCTCTAAGTCGTAGTGCCCATCCGAGTATGAGCAGACACACCATGCATTGTAACACAAATACCATGTTGTAGTCAAGCCAGGCCTGATACAATATTGCCAAAACCAAGATGGCCAAAATGCCTGCACGCAACAGTTTCAAATTGGTTCTTAGTATGGTGAGTACCTGTGTGACCAAGGGCCAGGCCATGATCAAACCAATTGCTGCCACAGTCATCTGCAGCAGTGCAGTTGCGCCAAAAATTATCGACGCTGATGCAATTGATGCTGTGAATCCTTTCAACTCCATCAGCGACAACGCTATGGCTTCGCTGGGCACCAGAGGTAGCCCAAATATTATCAAGGGTATCAGCTGCGACACCGCTCCTGCATTGTTTGCTGTTTCTGCAGATATGATTCTTTCTCTAGGATCTGTGGTGGTTCTACAGGTTATGTTATAGCTCAGCATTGAACTAAAAATCATTGCCAGGCCAGGCATGAGTCCACCCACAAAACCCACGGCACTGTATTGCGTGATGCGCAGATAATTCAATCTGGGCCACTTGACTGATGTTGGTATGTGGTTCACCGTCACAGCAGAATTAGACAGTCGATACAGCTGAGGAAATGTAAACAAACACAGCAGCACAATGTCCCAGGGAACTCCTGCTGTGAGTGAGCTATTTCCAAAGGTAAGAATACCTGTCTCTAGATTAGAGTTATACCCAACCAGGCCCAACAAGATTCCTGACAGGCATAGCCCAATACTGGTTTTCAAATCGTCACTAGAATATTTTATTACACCTATCAAGGCAAACACAAACAACATTGATATCAGTTCAGTACGCAAGAAGTAACTCATTGCTGACAAGTGTGCTGCAAGAATCCAACATGCTGTTATAGATAAGATTGCTGCCACAAAACTACCGACCGCGGCAGCAGCAATTGTGTCTCCGTACTGCGATGCTGGCAGTCTTGGTAGCTCTGCTACTGTGGGTATGCCACTGGGTTCTCCTGCAATCCCTGTGTACATGGTGGTAACACTACCGGTGAATTGACTAATTTGAGTTAGTGCAGCATAGAACAAAAATATATCTACAGGCGCCCAGGTTATTAAAAACGGAGCAGATATTATCATGGCTATCAAGATGCCCATGCCAGGTAAAATTCCAATGGCCATACCCAGCAATGATCCAGCCAGGATGGCCAGCAGATGTTCCATCAGAATCCCACCTGGTCTGACGAATATGTCTTGCCGTCTGTTAATGAATAAAACTTTGACATTAATCCTTTTGTGCCAGCGGCTGTCACAGGGTTTCCGTAACGGTCGGTGTTCCAGATATTTTTATACTTGTCACTGTGCATAACTTCCTGAATCGCAAGAAATTTTTTGTACCAACGTTTGCCTTCGTCAGTCCCAATAACATTGTTATAAAACATATTGCTATTGTAGCCTGATATTTTTTTGTCTTCCCATAATTTAGCTGAATAGTCAACGTCAGTAAAAAATCGTTTTATTTGAGTTATATGGTGTGTTGGCACTCGACCCAATGCACGATTATACTCTATTCCCAGCGTGGAATAAAATCTATTAACAACTGTATCAGTTGATTGTTTAGCGGTGTGATAGTGTTTGAGAGCATATGCTGTTTTTAACAATAAGGACGGTATATTTCTACTAACAAAAAAATCCTCGTACCGATCAGAGATTGATGGCAACCATTCTGAACTGTCAACACTGAAAGTATACCAGTTGTTGTTTTTTTTAAACAATCTAGCTTTGGTGCCACCAAATAAATCACACCAATCATTGTGGTCGGTAGTTTTTACAGCATTGTGCCATGCCCAACTGGTGTCCATCCAAAATATACCGTGACTTCCATCCAGCCCAATGGGTATATCTGTATCATCGGCAATTGAAAACCAGTCATCGGCATCCTTGACTGTGGCCTGTGACATGGTAATTTTTGTTTTGAGTAGTCTGTGAGCTATGGTTTTTAAATAAGGAATAGTAGCAATTGCTATCTCTCGATTGGTGGTGTTTACGGCTGTGTTGGCATCTTTGTCTAGTTTAACATCAACCACAATTTCGTCTAGATGTATATTGTTGTCAACAAAACTGACCAAGGCTGTGTGGCTGTCAGCGCCGCCGCTGTAAAATAATCTAATATAGGAATAGGTGTCACGAAGCTCTTGAGCTCGTTGACGGCATAGCTCAGCCAGAGTCTCAACAGGCTCAACTGATGGATTTAGTCTGGCAAAGGCATCTTCGTACCAGTGAAAATGTGCCGTTGCATGTGGCAACGTATCGCGGTACAACACCGCATCAATTTTGTAATCAAACCGAGTCTCGGTATTGGTTTCATAGTTTTTTACAGTCCAATACATTGCCCTGTCTTGATAATGACTATTCTGAATAGATAGCAATTGTTTGGTTGAAAAATTGAATGCCATGCATTAATTATACACTATGTTATGCTGATCAACTATTATTACGAACAAGTTCATAATTGGTGCTCTCAACAAGGATCGAACTTGTGTCTATACATTACCAATGTATTGTACTACCACTGTACTATGGGAGCGTGGATTTCACGATAACAGGCCAGTGCAAGGTGTCTTGCCTGTGCCAGTCTATCAAGCACATACTTGGTCAATTCCGGATCATCTCGACGACAACACGGACCACTGCGCCGTTCATCACAATTGGATTGTCTCCAATCATAACTGGTGGGAAAGAGTGGTTCCGATTCGGCGGGTTCAGAACGTTTCGGTTGTTTGGAATCTGTACAGTCTGATTGATTATTGTGTTGCATACATATACAACGCAGTAACCTGTTGTTGAGTTGACACAGATTGGCAAACCTGCTAGAAGAACCCGACCGTAACACACAAGTATCTCGGAGTGACCATGTGCCAGAGGATCGGGCCGTGTTTCATTATCTGGAGCGGGTGAAGAGAATCGAACTCTCGTCGTAACGTTGGCAACGTTCTGCTCTACCATTGAGCTACACCCGCTTATAAAAATTAATTGTTGTCTGCTTGGCTGGCACAGTTTGGGCACAGCAGTTGCAAGTTGTTTGCGGCATTGTTGTTGATGTTGCCATCTAGATGTTGCAGTACAAATTGCAAGGGTCGACCCAGATAGCTGTCAATGTTGCAGCATTCACAACGTTGTGGTCGAATCACCGCTGAATCAGCAAGACGTTGTTTGCGTTGTTCTACCACATCACTAGCCTTGACAGCAACAGGCACAGATTCAATGGCCTTTGCCAACTGTTGCAGTTTGAATGGCGTCAGACTCTTGCGAGTAGCATCATCTGCTTGACATTTTATACTGCAAAAGCCCGGCGTAGATCGTTCCTGTGTCCAGGAATATCGATCTCTGCAATGTTCGCAATAATAAGTTTGATACACAGTCATCCAGTATTTATCGCAAACATCACAGGCGTCAAGCTACCTTGAGGCTACGGAATCGATCAGCAGCATAACTGGCAGCAAAGGCTTCGGGCTTGACAAAAGGAATCACATTGCATGTGCCCTTAATATAGCCCACGGCCTGACTGATAACACAGCTGGAACCGTGCATTTCGTTGGGGTTGATGTCAAGGTGTACTTCAACATCACGTCCATCTAGTACTTCAGCCAGTTGGAGATACAGTTCAGAAACCTTGTAGACTTCGGTCATGAGTCGCATGGCAGGTTTGCCGGGCTTGCTGTCATAGTCACGCTCACGCTGTACTTCACCAAACAACTTGCAGCCATTGTTGCCGTTAATATGCACCACAATAGCCAACACATAGTCAGCATGCCATGCACCGTTGATTTTCACACGTTCACTGTCACAGCCCAGGTAAATTTTTGTTTCTGGTGTCTGTGTTCGAATAAACGCTGCCACCTGGGCAAAATCGATTTTTCTCATTTGTTTCTTTCTTTTGGTACCCCGCCTCGGAGTCGAACCGAGAGAACTCTTCCTTTTGAGAGAAGCGACTTTGCCAGATTTGTCCAGCGGGGCTTTAGTAGTTATATCGCTGACCAAATCCTACTGGATCAGCTTCATGTGCTTGAACAGCTTGAGTTATGGCTCGTACCACAAACTCATTGAACGAGATATCCAGTTCATGTGCGGCCTTCATGTATGTTAACAGTTCTTCATCTGTGAAGTCCACCGGCACTTGCACACGAGTATCATACTCTTGACCGGCCACAATGGCCTGAAACTTTTGAACAAAGTCATCGTCTGTCTCAAGATCAACATAGTTGACATCATCCCAGGCTTCATTCATGTTAACACCGCGATTCTTTGCTTCCTTGTCATGCTTTTTCACATAGTCAGGATGCATCATTCTGTAGGCACGATCGTTTGTGTAGTCGCATACTTCCACACAATAGACCTTTTGGCTCCGGGTGCTGAACACAATATTGGCACTCCAGCCACCTGTGCCATGAACGCCATTCCAGGAGCTCAACTGATAGCTGTTGGATCCAAAGCACTGCCAGCCATATGTGTCGCCTTCGGTGATCCGGTAATCCACCAGTTCCATAAATTCTTTCATACTCAACATGTTATACTCCTGATTGTTTGCGTGATTCACGCAGGTTGTGATGTGTGTCGCACAAGGTCTTGAGCCAGCCACCATGGCGCAGTACGCCCTGTGAGCCACACTCTTCGCAGGCATGGCTTGCCCAGGCTGCTGCCATGGTCACCATACCGCTGATCTCATTGTCGCCGCCATCATAGTAGAAACGCAGTCCGCCAAATTTTTCTTTGATCTGTGCCACTGTCACTTGGGGCACCACTGGTGACTGCCGGTTCTGCCAGTCAATATGATGTTGGATACTGGCGCACAGGCTGGCAATAATGGGCCACCATCCAGCAGCACATTCAATGCCACCGTATTGGCCCGCAAACATTTTGGGGTAAGTGGTTTCAAGATGCTTGACGAAAGCATCGTATTCTTGAAATTCCGGGTCCTGATCCATGAGTGATTCCTTTGTTGTGATAGAGATTGCGGCCTGATCAAGAGCACTGATCATGGCAGGATTGTTCCATTCCATCATCGTCGTGTGGCGCCAATTCTGCTGGCCTTGTTCCAGTCGTATGCAACGCCATCGGGGCACACTCCATCTTGAACACTATCCACACCAAATATGCCACACGCTTCAAAGTCCGGACCCCGAATGGTCACAAACATGCCAACAATTCGAGCAAAGCTGATTGCTTCGCTCAATGTAGGACATGAGTTGAGTGGTAGTCCTGATTTGCTGATTACTTTGTACATGATTTCATTATACAGTATTTGTGACTTGTTGTCAAATGATTTGGTGCCCCAGGTCGGACTCGAACCGACACGCCACAAGGACATGAGTTTCTAAGACTCACACGGCTACCATTACGTCACCGGGGCATTATTTGGTGCAACCTGTAGGAATCGAACCTACTTCAATGCCTCTTCAGGGCACCGCTATAACCATATCAGCTAAAGTTGCATGTTGTTGGCGGAAGGCTAGAGAGTTGAACTCTAAAGGCGCTATTAACGCTCGGCTGTTTTCAAGACAGATCCCATCGCCAATTGGGTTGGCCTTCCGTTGAGTGGAGCACAGGGTGAGATTTGAACTCACGATTTTTCAGATTTGCAATCTGGTGCGTTGGACCGCTCCGCCACCTGTGCTTGATGTTGGTCTCTCGAGAGTGAATCGAACACTCGTCATATGGTCCCAAACCATAAATTCTACCATTAAACTACCGAGAGAATCTGGTACCTCGTGACAGAATCGAACTGCCGTCTGCGCCGTGTAAAAGCGCGGCCCTACCATTAGACGAACGAGGCATAAATTAGTCGCACACAACTTGTCCTATTATACTCCGTGTGCTATGGAGAGTTTGGCTGCGAGTGTTAGTCGCTTAAATACTTGATGTACACATATGACAACATTACCACAACTGGACTGCATATCCACTTGAGCATGAGCAAGCACGATACCTGTTATATTTTTGTCAATGATATTTTTAGTAACCGATTGACTCTGCGTTTCTTCAACAACACAGAATCGGCACTGGAGTTTATCCGCAGCTTTTGATCAACTGCGGATATTTTTGGATGGGATGTTACGCAGGATCAGAGATTGCTATACTAACAATATCTAGTCCGTATGTGTTTGCAAATGTGCCAACATAGGCCACGTCTTCCTCGGCTGCTGCTTGGTCCAACCAATCTCTGATCACAGTGTGATCAGAGATTATACCTGCAACATCCGTTGTTAGTCCAGCTAGAAATTTTGTTTGAAGATAAGCTAGACGTATTTCTCGAGCAGCTAAATAGCTTTCATCCAACGGGGAATTGGTCCCCCACACAATTGTAACATTTTTTGTCATAAATTTTCCTTTATAGGATGAACACCAGGATCATCTTTGCTAATATTTAGCAAATATTATTTTTTATATACTGCGAATACAGTAAATCAGCAAAGTAAACATTCCAGTCATGTCCAAAATGCAACCGGTCTCGGGCTCTAGAAAATCCAAATTCGTGTCCCAACGAGTTTGACAAATTGTCAGATCTGCGAGGATCAAAATCTCGTTCGTAAGTGTAAACGTCAAAAGAATCTAGATCTTCGTCCTTGCACAATGTAATTTCTTGTAGCGGTATTTTTCTATTTTTGCAAATTTCTTGCAGCATGGCACGATTCTTGTCAAATTGATATTTTATATAGCTATTGTCATTGAATATATCAGCTGCCTTTTCCAGGCGCTCAATGATGTTAGCATAACCGTCGTGATTTCCTAGTATTATTTTGTACGGCAAGAATCGACGTCTAACAGAAATTTCTCTGGACGAAAACGCTGGCCACTGAACAAACACTGCCCGTGGTTGCAACACATCAATGGTTTTGGCAATTGCTCGTACCACATAATCGCTGCTGGCAGCAGCAAGACCTAAATTATACAACTTGGTATCAGGAAACTTTGTTCTCAATATGCCAGGCCAGGTGTGTTCAACTGGACACCCAAGGCCAATGGTGCAACTGTCACCAATTGTTATTATAGAATCTCGGCCATCATCAACAAATTCATCAGATCTAAATCCGTGTGTGTTCCACTGGTATGTGATATCAGTGTCTGAGTAGATACTGTCAGGATTAACTCCCGGCGCATCTCTGCGATACCAGTAACTGGTTTCAGTGTGATCGGGCCCACCAGGAACATTTACAACACTAAAAATTCCTTTGTCCCAGTTGTTGAAATTGGAAGTCAGCATAGACTATCCAGATCCAGTTTGCGTCTAAGTCTGATACTGAGAGTGGTTCTTGGCAAGCTACCTAGATTAATTGCACGGTGCGGAATAGTTACATTTAAATATATCGGTTGAGTCAAGCTGGCGCGAGCAACTTCAACGGCCGAAGATTCGTCATATGTTGACCAATTCATTACAATTTTTTTCATTAACTCTGCAGGTGAATCAAAAAATTCTGGTGATGCAGGTGCGCTACCTAATTTTGTTGCTGCGTACCAAGCAGTATAAGAGTTATCAAAATTCAACAAAGGCAAATTGATAGCCTCACCTGTTAAATCCAACGGAAAGGCATCCCCAACGTCGGAGTCTATGTGTATGGGCATGCTTTCTATGTGGGCTCCGTTGCTGGCAATAACAATCCAGGAAATTAAATAAATGTCACGAGGTGTTATTTCTTTGCTGTCCAGCCAATCTGCAAATACAGGACATGCATTTTTAAGATTTCTGATATCGCGTAAAAATCGGTGATCAACTATTTCATTGTTGTTAATCAACCCAGTTGAAGTAGTGTCTGTATCATACATTGACACATACAACGGACAAGTGGCTCGGAGATAAGTGTCAATCTCAGCAGACATCTGTGGCAGGTTTGGAGCAGCAAGTGTTTTGTAATAAGGTAGCATAGTAGATTAAATCAAGTTAATGGCCAACATGTATTCATGTATCTGATTCCAATTCTCAATTGTGACATCAGTTGTGTTTTGTTTCTGAGCTGGAGGATTACTGCTGACCAGTTTGTTTTCCAACATTAGATCTTCATAGTACGCTGTTTGAATTTTGTGTTTTAGTTTGTTTTTGTTTGATTCAACATTTGGATCAATCACTCGATTGTAGAGATTAACAACCATGTCCATGTCAACAGTTACAGAAGATGCAGTTATGGGTATCATCCAGGCATTCAGAGTGTATGCAATGGCCAATGATTTGAATGCTTTTAATTTGTCTCGACGTTCCAGAAACACAACTGTGGCATTTTGTGCGTTGACCCAGTCAACTATGTCTGGTCTGTTCAGATAGAATGAATGAATTTTTACTGATTTTGGCTTGCTGACTTTGGATAACCCAACTATTCTGTCAGACATCATGGCAACAAATTCAGATTCAGAATACTGCGTAGGTTCCGGATCTTGATCAAAGGTAACATCGTTGCCGTGAAAATCAACTGTAACAAACTTGCTGAACGGTTCTGAACAATTCACATGAGGCAAACAACTTTGTAGCCATGTGCTGCCTGATCTAGGATGCGAAATAATTATCACGTCTTGATCGGGATTTATGTCTAATAGATCAGAATTTGCCATGTTAAAAATTGCACTCTTTAATATAACCTATTTAGCCTGGCATACAAGCAATCTGAATAATTGGTAGCCTGTCCGGGTAACGATCCTGGGTCGCTCGATTATCAGTCGAGTGCTCTGCCATTGAGCTAACGGGCTATTCTAAAACTGGTACGGGTGGAAGGAATCGAACCTTCACTAACAGAGTCAAAGTCTGTTGTGCTACCACTACACAACACCCGAATAAAACTTGGTGGTTGTGGTTGGTATCGATCCAACCTCCTCGCCTTATGAGGGCGGTACGCATCCATCTACGTCACACAACCAAATTTGGGGTATCCTACCGGTATCGATCCGGTACTACCGCTTTCACAGAGCAGGGTGCAGGCCACTACACTAAGGATACCATATAGGTGCTCTCTGTGGCGCTTGAATCCACGGTAGCCCTGCTCTTCCTGGCACTTGTTCACACGCCGCGGGCTAGTGAAGTTCAGTGTTGTTCCAGTGTAGCTACTACAGAAAGCATTTATATAATACCATAGAAAAACACACTTGGCTCCCCTTGGTTGTTTGTATCTGTCAATTCAGATTGAAAGTGCGTTTATCTATGGTAGGACCACTCGGACTCGAACCGAGGATTTACAGGTTAAAAGCCTGATGTTATAACCGCTTAACTATGATCCCATGTGGTCCCTCCACCGAGATTTGAACTCGGACGTCACGGATTAAGAGTCCGGCATGCTGCCTTAACATCTTGAAGGGTTGGTATGTAAAATTGTCTTTCACGTGCCAACCCGGACCTACACAGGATCTGGAGTTGACACTATAGTTTAGGAGATTTTCGTTTCATATAGTTCTTTCTTTGGTGTGACTGTTGTTATTTTCTGCGTGTGAATTTGCGCAGAAATTTTAAAAAATAATATTTCAACCCGCGTAGTGGGGCCAACTCAAATGCGAATTGTCCCGGCAGCTCACGCGGGACACTGCGTAGGCTCGATCAATGACTTCTTTGCTGCTTATGCTGCACTTCAGTTGTTTAATAACACTCTGCGACAGAGTTTAGCCGGATTACATCAAATATTCTTGTAACCTATCAGCTGCTCAGGATCATTTTAATTACCTAAATGTTGGCAAATACTTCTCATCCGTAACTAGTTCAAGTAATCTTCTTTTGTATTCTGATAGAAACTTATGGGGAGGAGTAGGTTCTTTTTCATAAAAGAGACTACCTGTGTTACTTTGCAGATCATTATATTTTTCAATGAGTCGTTGAGCTTGGAAAAAATTCATTTGGTCATTTTCCCATATTACAAAATTATGATGTGGTGCGTTGGGCATTTCGCGGTATCCAAATTTTGCATAATCTTTGGTGATACTGCTTTCAAATACTGCGCCGTTTGCTTTTTTACCAATTATTAATGGTCTAAAGGCGAACGAGTCTAATTTTATTTCACGTGTACTCAACGCCTTCAGAGTGCGCTCAGCTGATTTAATTGTTTCGTAAGGAGTTCCAATTATAAAACTGCCATGCAGATTCATGTCATGGTATGTTTCTTTAATGGTTGATATCATTGCAATTTGTTTTTCTCTATTATAGCCTTTACCAACAGCTTGTCCACTTTTTCTATCCAACGTTTCTATACCAAAAAACATTGATCTTACTCCAATATCGTATAACATATGAATAGTTTCGGGATGAGTGCAAATCAAATCTAATCTTGCATAACACCAGAACTCAGGTTTAAATGGCAACGATACTATCATGTCTCTTAACTGCACAAGTTTTTCAACTGAATCGTTGAAAGTGTCATCTACTATCATGTAAATACAAATTCCATGATTGTTATAATTATGCAATAGTTCTTGTTTCAGTGTGGCAGCATCTTTAATAAAATCTAGTTTGGTCTTACCGTTCATAGGGTACGAACAAAATGCACAGCTGAATATGCATCCTCTGCCAATTTCGATAGGTAATCTGGTATGATTCACAACGTCTTCAGCACACCATGTCATGGTATCCTTTGAAAATTCGTATCCTTCTGCAAGCACATTGTTGATGATAATCTTGTTGTTGTTGATATTTTTATAGCTATTTTTTAATACAACACCGTGTTTTATGTGATCAACCAAATTTACTATGTTTGCTTCAGCGTATCCCAGCACCAGGAAATCAGCATACTTGCATCGTAATTCTGGTCGTACTATCGTACCTCCTGCGACAATTTTTATTGCAGCATTCAACTTGTTGATGTGTGCAAACACTTGATCATCAAAATCTGCTCCTTGCGGAAATAAATTAAAATTTTGTCCATGAATATTAGAATTAGATCCAGCCGTCGGCCCAGTTGCAACACTTGTAATCAAATCATAGAATGTGGTGCTAAACCCTATCATGCATGTGTCTGACCCTACGGCACGATTTAATAATGTATAAATTTCATCAATAGTAAACTCGGACACATGATTCACTACTAAACAAGAATACCCACTGGCACGCAGAGTATTTGCTAACTTGTATGCGCCAATAGCAGGAATAAATACTGAGTCATTAGGATTTCTGCGAACTATATCAGTAAAAAGAATAACATTAAAATTTGGCATAATTGATCAATGCTGTATCAGGTGACAGCATAATTTTCATAATTGTTCCTTTAAACTATTTATATAGTGGTGCCCCACGACAGAATCGAACTGCCATCACAGGATTACAAAACCAGTGTACTGCCATTGTACTAGTAGGGCGAAAAAGAACAGTTCAGGGACCTAACTTCTTAAGATGAAGAGTATGAACTATATTTGGCTCCGCATCTGGGGTTCGAACCCAGCTAATCATTGATTAACAGTCAAGTCCGTGCACCTAGCTCGGATTCTGCGGAATAAATTGTTGGCGGAACGAAAGAGACTCGAACTCTTAAAGCGGCTTTCACCACTCGACGGATTAGCAATCCGCTCCAATACCATTATGGGACCGTTCCAGGAAAATACTTAGCAGCATTGTGCTCTGCTAGAAAAATTTAACGTGGAGCCTTTCACTTGCCACGATTGGTACATCAAAGTACTTGAAGGTTACACCCAACCTCTAAGAGTGACTTGGTGGAAGTGGTAGGATTCGAACCTACAACGTTTCTTATGTGGCGGATTTACAGTCCGTTGCCTTCAACCAATTCGGCACACACTTCCTAATAATGGTGGAGGATAGGAGAATCGAACTCCTGACTGAAGCTTGCAAAGCTACTGCGTTCCCAATTACGCCAATCCCCCGTTATCTTGGTCGGTCCTGACGGATTTGAACCGCCAACTTCTAGTTTCGAAGACTAGCACTCTATCCAGTTGAGTTAAGGACCGATATCTGGCGTACCCCCAAGGACTCGAACCCTGACTTAACGGTGTTGGAGACCGTTGTGCTGCCATTACACTAGAGATACAAAATTTCTACACACTGTCTGCGGCATCACAGCCCTGATCAGCTCAATGTGTGTATCGAAGCACTCTTCATGGATGGACCCACGTGTCTCCCGACGGATAGAGAGTGCTTCGATACGCTGTAATTTTTCATCTCACAAAAGAGACTCTATCCTACAGGCCGCCCATTTGCCCATGTTTTGAGTGCGGGTCAGGATCTCGTTTCCTATACACACTATCTAACGCTGAAAAGAAAAAACCCTGGAGTTTTTAGTTCCAGGGTCTTTTGAATTTGCGGATGTTAACTTAGTTACTCATCACACCTCTCAAGAGATCCCGGAACGCCTGGAATACTATTCATGCGACCATACGCATGTGACCAGGCGGATACCTGGGTAAACATGGGTTTCGTCAACAGTGAACAGAGAGTTGTTTTCATCTTAAATCCTATTATACTTTATTTATCATTTGATGTCAACCACCAAAGATAACTTCGTGTGAAGTATTTATACTTCACGGCCAAAATGGTTGCGGGTGACAGATTTGAACTGCCGATGCTCCTGGCTTATGAGACCGGAGTGGTGACCACCCTACCCGCTAAATTATTTATCCTATGCGTGTATTATACAACACATTTGATTTGTTGTCAACCAGGTTTGGATAAGCTGATCATGTGACTGCCATACGTTTAAAAGTGTTGCCACCTTCCTGAGCATGAGTTGACTGTGACTATCAGTCTCGTACCTTTAAACGTCAGAGGTTCAGGATTTAATCGTTGTCCCTGGCAGTTGGGCCCATCGTCAATGAGTTTTTCCGCCACATGATCTGCTTAAACTGTAATTATCTGTTTGCTGTAGTGCAACCATATAAATAATTCACAACGGAGTCATACATGGAATACAAAACAATTTATCGTGGCAAAGAACTTCCTTTTGCGGATTATTTTGAAAGCAAAAAAGCCGGTCTGGTAGCAGAATTTCTAGCACAGTATCCTGACTTCTCTAGCACAGAAGTGCTGAACAATTCAGAGATCATGCAAAACAAGATCACTGCCAAAATTTCTACCACCCAGGGCAGAGGCACTGCTTGGAAATTGCTACAGGTCAAAGGCAACTACTACGGTGAGCCTCCTTACTATGGTTCACAACCCTTTGAAGAATCAAAGTCGAAATTTCCAACCATGATAAGCATCATTGATTATTTTGGATTTGATAATCTTGGCAGCGTGACCTATTCTGTACTGGAAGCCAACGGCATCATTGCCAGACACACAGGACCTGAAAATCGTGCAGGTAAATTTATTCGTTGCCACATACCTTTGATTGTACCCGAAGGTGATCTGGGTATGGAGATCAACGGAGAAGTAGTTGACTGGAGTGAATCCTTTGGATTCAACAATCAAATCATACACAGTGTCTGGAACAACACTGATTATCGTAGACTGGTATTGATGATTGATATAAAACGCTCGTACATTGGGTTGCCTGATGCGCCTCCGTGGACAGAAGAAACAAATGCTGATGCAGTTCCTTTTGAAAAGACTCACAACAAAGTGACATATGGCCCTCAAGAGATTATACCAGCAGTGAACTTGAGATAACTCTGTAGTATGAAACTCCAAACAATTTATCGTGGCAAAGAACTTCCTTTCGTGGATTTTTTTGAAAGCAAAAAAGAAGATCTCATAAAAGAATTTCTAGTACAATATCCTGAATTCCACAGTATCGAGCCGTTGCATAATTTAGACCTCTTGCAAAACAAGATCACAGGGGCATTGGGCAATAGAACCCACCCTGGATCTCCTTGGGAAATATTGCAAATCAAAGGTACTTATTTTGGCGAACCTCCATATTATGGCTCACAACCCTTTGAAGAATCAAAGGCAAAATTTCCAACAGCAACAAGTATTATTGATTATTTTGGATTTAGTGTCGTTCGGTCAATTTCGTATTCGGTTCTGGAACCGCACAGTACCATAGCCAGACACTGGGACCATGAAAATCATGAAGGCAAATTCATACGTGTTCATGTACCCTTGATTGTGCCCCATGGTGATCTGGGCTTAGAGGTCAATGGGGAAGTGGTTGATTGGAGTGAATCCTTTGGCTTCAACAACCTAAGATTACACAGCGCCTGGAACTTCACGGACCATCGTAGACTGATATTATTACTTGATCTAGAACGCTTGCATCTGGGGTTGCCTGATGAGCCATCCTGGTCCGAAACAACCAATGCTGATACCGTACCCTTTCCCAAGACACCTGTTTTTTTATCAAAGCGCAATTGATCTAAACTGGTACCAGCGGAGAGGATCGAACTCTCTCAAGAACGCTAATCTGGCGCTAAAAGGTGTATAAGACCTCTCTGACTACCAAGTCTCGCTGGCATGCATGGAGCGGGATAAGAGAATCGAACTCTTGACTGGAGATTGGAAATCTCTAATTTTGCCATTAAACTAATCCCGCATGAATTGAATTTGAGAGCCTACGCCGCGTTTATCGTAGATTTATTCAGGACTTACCGGCCGCCTAGCCTGACCTCGAGCACGATGGATATCACTTGGGCTCCGTCCAGTACAGTCCCCATTACGGACCTCCGCAGTTGCCCGCGGGTGGGAGTTGAACCCATTAACCTTTTACTGCTTTGGTCCTTCGAAGAAACCTAGACAGCGTGACTTCACTTGCTGACACTCTCAAAACTAAAAATGTAGTAGGCTGAGACATAACTCAATTGGTTTGCGCTTCGATGTTTAACGCCATTAAAGGATCCGCAACGCCATTTACTCCGGCACCAGGCCGGAACTACAAAAAAGGTTGAGCAGCAGAGGACTTGCACCTCACAGTAACTAGTATAGGAGACTTCCGTCTCTACTGCATCTATGCTCTACTCATAAAATTGGTGGACCCCGTCGGTACTTCGCCGCACTCCTAGTTCAGTAACGTTACTTCTGAACCAACGCATCTCACGTTGAGAGCCCATAAACTAATCAAGGGCTTGTAGACCAAACTACAATTTACCGGTTTCTAGACGAACCCCTAAACTTGGTGGGCTATCGAGGACTCAAACCTCGCAACATCTCTATGTCAAAGAGACAGGATTTCCAATCACTCTAAAGCCTATTATTTGGTGGAGACAGCCTACACACATGCACTACACACCTGTGCCGTCCACTTTATCCGCTGGTCTCAGCAGTCGCGCCGTTCTAGCAGCGCCTTGCACAAGATCAGTTTCAGTCTCCGAAAATTGGTGATTAGTGCTGCTGCGACACAGCGACATCCCCGGAGCGAGAGCGTAGGAACTGAATCTACGGGTTTAGCACCTCCGGGGTCGAACAGTCAGGACAACTACTGGTACCGTACTTGCTGACACTTGTTCAAGGTGTGTCGCGTTTTTGTACTTTCATTTCCAACTAACCATATAGAAACACACTCAAAACTGCTGTTAAACCCTTGCAGGGGCATGCCTAGTTAAAAAATGTGTTCTTATATGGCTGGCAATGTTATGAGGGCTCTTACCCCATCGTTGTTTGTATAGGCTGCGCGACCTATACATCCCGGACACACTCCCTGACCCGGCAATGCTTACTTTGTGGCTCTTGCTTTCCACTTGATTCTGATCATATAGAAACACACTAGAGTTTTACGATAAACTACGCTCCTGAGTTTCTGCTCAGGACCCCATAGGTCTGCCTATGTTTCTAATGTGTTTTTATATAACAAAATAGTGAACAGGATTTGCACCTGTGCCCACAGCCTGTTGACAAGACTGCACTCTCCTACTAATCTACCACCATATAGGAACACACTGGCACTCAATTGTCAATTGCAGAGCATAATAATTCTACGCCCTATGAGTTACGCATACTCTTCCAATGTGTTTTTATATGGTATAGTAAAAACGTAATGGTTACGATTCCATTGCTACTTGATCATGTAGCCGATTTTGTTTGGCGCCACGGACGGGAATCGAACCCGTCTTGGTCGGATAGACAATCCGTTGCCCTCCCAGAGAGCTACCGTGGCAAAACTTGGTAGAGCATAGCGGAGTCGAACCGCTCTTAGTGGACTGAAAACCCACTGTCCTAACCGATAGACGAATGCTCCACTATATGAAAACACACTTATTCAGGAACGTGCTGATCAAACACAAGAGAGCTACTCTTGTGCCCATCCGCTGTCATTACTGTCCACATGTTCCGCCGCTTGTCCAGATCAACTGATTTCTCAGTGAGAGCCTATTTCATGCCAGCGAGGGAGTAGCCTGCTAAGGCGGGGTTCAAACCCATAATCCTGATTCACTTGCCTAACGGTGTGGATAACCTGTATAACTGTGCTTACATATAGTGCCCAGAACCAAATCTGGGTACACTATACAAAATCAAATTTTTAACGAACTCTTCACACTGTGTCAATGCACTGTGCTGCTTTCTAACTAGTCTCTAGTATAACATGTTATGCAATACTGGTCAACCTGTTTTGCAAATGCCCCGCTGTAGTGTAGGGTCTTTGCAAAATCTGCTGTTCTCCTGTCTCTTGTGTGTATTATAGCACTAGACTGAATAAGAGTCAACCGCCATAAAAAAACCCGCTTGCTGCGGGTCTTTGAAGGATGCGTTTTTGATCACATCAACAAAGACCCAGGCTCCCGTCACGCTCATAGGCCATCCCCGAATCAATTGTCGGTATGACTGCTGAGAGGATAGTGAGCCGGTTCATAAGTGTAGTATATATGCCTTTGCGACAAAAGTCTATTATTTTGGCAAAATTTGTGGTGGTTTAGTCTGAGACCACTGACCATCCTAGACGAGCAAGGTCTTCACGTATCTCATCAGTGACCATGCCCTCGCCCACATGTGCTTGGCTTTCCCGGTGGAACGTCTGCTGCTCTTGTGTGAGCATGTTCCATTCAGCCTGTTCTAGTGTGGCAGTATCCCTGATGCCTGAACAGTACCAGTCAATGTAGTCACCTTCGCCCCGCATGTTGGCCACAATGCCACCAGCCGATCGCCATGTACAGGCCCAGGTTTGATCTTTCAGTATGGTCCACACATCTTGTTTCTGGAACGTGTTGTTGCACAGGGCAGCATAGAGATTTTGAGCATACACTCTGCTTTCGCAAACCTTGGCCACCATCCAGTCGGTGGTACGCATGTCAAATTCCATGTTGTTCTTTTGCCATTCAGCATTGACTAGATTTTCTTCATCTCGAAGTGCCCAGCTTTCGTACATTTCAAGCATGGCCTGCACCTCAGGATCGTCGAGACTCTGGCCCGCTTCTAAACAACCTTCAATGTACTTTTGCTTTTGAAAAGTGTGACGATCAGGACTGGCGGAAATCATTGCAGGATTCTTGTGTGGGAACCAGATTCAATACTGTCTAGGGATTCTGCCAGTCGTTGTGCCAGTTCGGGATCAGATTCAGTCAGCTGTTCAAAATCTACTGCATGACTCGTGGCCGCAAGGTCTTCGGCTGTCATGTTCTCAAACATGCTGTGAATTTCAGCCATCAAGAGATCCAGTTCCTCTTGAGTTCCTTCAAAATCGTCAAAGCAGCCTGGGGCAAATTGCACTTTTAGTGGTTGATCAGTCATATGTTCTTTCATGGTGCGGTGGGCGGGATTCGAACCCGCACTGTACAGATTTTAAGTCTGTTGTCTCCTACCTATTGCACTACCACCGC